>OGHO01000266.1_pt1 | contig 76743 bp, 85 predicted proteins | sample 1571421 | NCBI WGS metagenome assembly OGHO01 (sample SAMEA2581937, study PRJEB24529) | metagenome | biome: Human gut stool | place: China | collected 2011
AAAAACTGTGATTTTGACAGCACATTTGATTTTCTGGTGGTTTTCATAGCCCCGTGCGAACGTAAATTCGACAACACGGACGAACCGGCAGCATTTGCTGACCCTGCTGATTATGTTTGGAATTTTGATGCTTTAACAGAAAATATAATCCTTCATTAACTCAATGAATGATAATTCAAACTCAGTTGAGCGAGGCTCAATAGGAGAGGTTCTTATGGTTGACGATATCGGTACATTACATTGTCGTTTTGATAATGGGCGTATGCTTGACGTTGTGCCTGATGTAGACAGTTTCCGTAAAATAAAATAATCTGAGCGGACGTGTGAGCAAGTCTTATACGTCCGCTGTTTTGTTGTCAGCATTATAAAACGTCTTACACCTATCCGCTATGACGTTCACATATAAATAGCGGTCATGGTGATAGTGGTCGGAAATGTGCTACATATAGCACATTTTTTCTTTGAAAAAAGCTTTACGAAATTTGCGTTTTTCTATTGACAAATATGCTATAATATGATATAATATATAAGTAAGCTAATATAAATATCTTTGAAAGGAACTTTTTTATGAGCAAGAAAATTGTAATTGACACCGAAACAACAGGTTTTAACGCTAAGACAGACGAACTATTGCAAGTATCAATCATTGATACGGACGGAAACGTGCTGTTTGACAGCTTTTTTAAACCGACAAGGCACAGCGAATGGAAAGAAGCAGAGAATGTCAACGGCATATCTCCTGAAATGGTCGCAAATTCACCGACTATTGATGAAAAGATAGCGGTAATTAATGATATTTTGCATTCGGCTGATGAAGTCATAGGATATAACACTGGCTTTGATATTGGTTTTCTCGAAAGCAACGGTGCAACATTTAAAGCGGAATACAAAGTTGTGGACGTGATGAAATTGTTTGCACCTGTCTATGGCGTGTGGTCTGAGGAACAAAATGATTACAAGTGGCAGAAGCTCACAACTGCCGCAGAGTATTTCAACTATGACTGGAGCAAGAGGGCTGAAACCGCCCACAACAGTTTAGGCGATTGCTTTGCAACGTTGTTCGTATACGAAAACATCAACCGCTTGTAATACCGATACAGGAGATAGGGCGAACGCTCTTTCTCCTGATTTTTTTGCCATTAGAAAACACCTTACAGCTATCACGATACAACCTATGTATAAAAAGATTATGGTGATAGTGGTCTGAATGTGCTATATGTGTCCACTTGAAGTCGCAAAATTGGTACTTCAAAAAAATAAAAAAAATCTCAAATAACTATTGACAAATGCTTTGAAATATGATATAATATAGTCATACCGATAATATAAAGTTTTTTTTACGGAGGTTTTGATTATGGCAAAATATGAAGTTAAATTCTCTTGCGGACACACTCAGATCATCGAACTGTTCGGCAAGGACAAAGACAGGCAGAGGAAAATCGAATACTTTGAAGAACATGGCTTGTGTAAAAACTGCTATAAGGCAATGATGCAGGAGATTGAAGCGCACACACCGCTCGGCTTAACAGCTCAACTAAACCCCTTGGAAACCTATCCGTTTCGTGCGTACTTTACAGGCGATACGGAGTCTGTAGAGGATAAAGTGGAAACTTTAGGCTTCTTTTGGACGGACATTGGTGACAGCGATATTTTGTCAACCAGTGAATTTATGGGTTGGAGTTGTGAATGTAAAAGTTCAGAAGAACTTGGAAAAGTCTTTAAAGAAGTTAAAAAGGTTTTCCCTGAAATAGAGATAAAGTTTGATTTTACAGAGATCGACATGGCTCTCTACAAAAGATTACAAGAAGCTCAAAATGATGGAAAAAAGCAGGCGGCTGAATTGCAGAAGAAAATAGACGAGCTTGAAAAACCACAAAGACCTGACTGCTACCCTGAAGGAAATTGGAACGGACGGTTTTATAAGGCTGAAAAGGGCTATCGCCGCATATACGTCAATAACAAAGAACTGCTGATAACAGAAGAGGACGGACAGGCTATCGAAAGATTTGATAAACAGGTCGAAAATTACAAGTTGCAAGTTGCCGCCATAAAGGGCGATGAAAATGCGGTAAAACAGCTCGAAAAGACAGCAAAAATCAAGGAGCTTAAAGAGCCTGAAAAGCCTGACTGTTACCCTAAAGGACGTTGGAACGAGCGGTTTTATAAGGCTGAGAAGGGCTATCGCCGCATATACGTTGACGGCAAGGAACTGTTGATATCCGAAGAGGACGGACAAGCTATTGACGATTATTTGACAGCACTTTCGGAATATGAGAAAGCTGTCGAAAATATAAAAAAGGAGTGTCAGTAATGCCAGATGTAACAATAAAAACGAACAAAGATATCTACGCTGCTGTCGGTATTAATGGGTATCCATCGGAATTTCGCACCGATATGAGGTTTTATGATCCAGAACATGGAGATATTTTAATCCCTGCTGGTACTGAATTTACTGTTATTGATATTTTTATTGATAGAATGGAAGAAAGGTTTGGACAATCTCATACCGCATTTTTTTGTACTTGCGACTATGTGGATTTTTATGACACGATACGCTTGGAAGATTGCGATGACCAATTTTAAAATTGGTCTTTTATCCAGAAAATGCCCCTCGGAAAGTGCGTAGACGCGTGGTTTGCGAGGGGTGAATTTTTTAGGAGGTAACAAATGACACTGAAAGAAGCTCAAAATATAATGGGTCTGCGTGACGAAGAACTTATCGTGGACGGTTGTAAGGTCACGACTGAGTATAATGAAGTATATTTCAAGTGCAAAGCAGAAAAACTTGAAAGCTATGTCGGTGAGTGTTATTCTGACGAGGACGCTCTTGATGAAATGGCAGATAATGAAGAATGGTACAGCCACTCATATCGTCAGAATGGCAATGAGGTAGAAGAAATTTAATAAACAGGTTAAAGGCAAAAGGCAGCTCATTGGGAAGTTTTTTTCAATGAGCTGCCTTTATATATCCAGTGAATTTGCTTACAGGCATACAAAACGTCTTATGCCTAGCAGCTATGACGTTTATATAAACACGAGTTATGGTGAAAGCGGTCGGGGAGTTGTGCTACATATAGCACATTTTTTCTTTGAAAAAACTTTGTGAAATTTGCGATTTACTATTGACAAATGTATTATAATATGCTATAATATATACATAAGATAATTCAATAATACTTATGAAAGAGGTTTTTACTATGACAAATCGTGAACTTGGTAACGCAATCAGAAAGAAGATTAAGGCTCTCGGCTACACTTCAAGAGATGTATCGGTGAGGGTGAGCGATGCAGGCTATGAAACAGCGGTACACATCTATATAAAAAATATGGCTGTGAATGAACAGGCTGTAAAAGGAGTTGCAAAGTCTTTCGAGTATATCGACCGTGATGAAAGAAGTTACGAGATACTTTCAGGCGGTAACACTTTCGTTTTTGTCGAGTATGACTATGACACAAGAAAGGAAGCTGTAAATAAGTATCTTGAAGCCGCAGAAGAAATAATGCAAAAATATAAGGAGCTGACAATTAACAATATTGCACAGCGTGGTGATAAGGTGCTTAAATTCTACCACGGCGACAACGCAGACAGCTTTGTATATATCGACAATTTGCACAGATTATACACAAGAGACACATACGGTCTTGCTTTCGCCTTGGCAAAGTTCAACGCTTGTGACTGCATATAATGCAGTCACAAATATAAGGGGGCGTAATAATGAATTTTGACAAAGACGGCTTTATGCGTTGGCTGAAAGAAACATTAAACTTTGAGCTTTGCGCACAGCAAATAACTGTTGAGCTGATTTTAAATCTGTTGGAATATGCAGAGAAAAACAACAATCATTCAAAAAATCAAATGGCTTACTTTTTGAGCGACATAATTCCTGATGTTTCGGTTGAAGATATTGCAAGGTTTGAACGAAAGGAGCTTGAAAATGTTCTGTAATTCATTTTGCGGCAAGCGTGAGGATAGCTTTTCTTGGGTAGAGGGCGGCTATATCTGCTTGCACAGCTCGTCTGACTTGCATATTATCGTTGATGATGAAGGCGTGTATCATAGGTGTTCACCCGAAACAATCGGCGTTTTTACGCAGGAGCTTGACAGGGAGAAACAAAAAATCTATGAGGGCGATATTATCGAATTTAGAGCAGAAAACGGCAACGATTATTTTGCAGTAATTAAGTATGGCGAATATGAGCAGGGAAGCAGCGGCACAACAAACGTGGGCTTCTATGCTGAAACCTTGAAACCTTGTCTTGAACTATTCGCTTGCGCAGAGATAACAAGTGATTTTAGACAGCAGAGTGTTTCACAAATTGCTTGCCGTTGTAGGGTAGTTGCTAAGTCGAGCGAGTGGGAAGGTTAGATACATTCCCACTCGCTCTTTTGATGCTTAGAAAACGCCTCACAACTAGCAGCTATGGCGTTTATATATAAGTCTTATAGTGATAGTGGTCAAATTGATGTGCCACATATAGCACAATATTTTCTTTGAAAAAACTTTGTAAAATTCTCGATTTGCTATTGACAAATTTATTATAATATGCTATAATATATACATAAGATAAATTAATACTTTGAAAAAGGAGCGTTTATTATGAAAGAAGAAGCAACTCTTGAAAATTACGATGCTAAGTTTGAGCAAGCGATAAGAGGACTTGCAAAGGAACTGGCGGAGTATGCAGACGTAACATATGAACAGGTCATGAGACTTGGTGAGCAGACGATTTATCTGCTGTGGCATGAACTTCACGGTTATGACCCTGTATGTGATGAACCACCGTATGAGAAAATAAGACGGTATGTTGCAGATGATGAAAAAAGGCTACAGGAAAAAGAGAACGCCAACAAGCTCAGAGTTCTAGTTGCAGAGCCACATAAAAGGGCATATGTCAAAACTATTGTGAACAGTCTTGAAGAAATGCAAAAGCTTGTAGACGGTCTGATAGAGCCAATCTATTTTGACCCGACCAATAAGGCGATAGCCTTTTGCAATGAGGAGTTTCTTATAAACGGCTCTGAGCCAAACCGCTTCTTTGCACATACTATCATTCACGGTACTTTCTTTATTGTCGGTAATGAAACCGATGAAAACGGTGAACAGAGAGTTTGCTCTCTGACTGATGAACAGGTTGAGCTTTTTGATAACTTCCTTAATAGATTGTTGATGTTATAGCAGAACTGAGAACGTGTAAGTAAATCTTGCACGTTCTTTTTTTTTTGTGTTGTCGCCATTATAAAACGCCTCACGCCTATCACGATACAGCTTTTGTATATACAAGCCATATGGTGATAGTGGTCGGAAATTCAGAGTTGAGAAAAAATATTCATTCGGCTATTGACAAATTACATATAATATGATATAATATATACATAAGATAATTTGATGATACTTATGAAAGAGGGCTTTGATATGAATAAGATAGTTGCGGCTGTAAAGAGAAAGGGTTTACCATTTGAATTTGTCGAGTATATGGGTATGAACGGTGTTATAAAGGCTGTTCGTGTCAATTATACAGGACTTAGACCACCATTGATAAAAGGTGCTGTTGTAATTAATCATAATGTCTATAATGAAAGTATGACACTTGTGACAGAGGAGCAGGCGGAAAGCTTAAAAGCGTACTCAAAAGCACTAGAAATTTTATCACTAGCCTTTTGGAATACTCTCAGGGAAACGAGAGATAAAGATAGGGCGGTAGCAGCACAGCGAGCCACCGCTGAAAAGCATAATTGCTTGAACGTTTTTGAAGGTATCTATGCTTAGAGAGGGGATTGACTATGTTTTTTGTTGACAGAGATTTAGTGAAAAACTTAAAAGAACGCTATCCAAAGGGTACAAAAATATGCGTTGACTCGATGAATGACGATCCAAACCCAGTTGAGCAAGGCTCAATAGGAGAGGTGCTTATGGTTGACGATATCGGCACGATACATTGTCGCTTTGAGAGTGGACGTATGCTTGGTGTTGTGCCTAACGTAGACAGTTTCCACATAGTAGAATGATTTGAGCGGACGTATGAGCAAGTCTTATACGTCCGCTGTTTTGTTGTCACCATTATAAAACGTCTTATGCCTATTCGCTATGACATTCACATATAAATAGCGATCATGGTGATAGTGGTCGGGATTGTGCTACATATAGCACAATTTTTCTTTGAAAAAACTTTGCGAAATTTGCATTTTACTATTGACAAACGTACTATAATATGATATAATATATACATAAGATAACTTGATAATACTTGTGAAAGAGGTAGATTTATATGTTTAATTTCAAACTCAGAGGCGGCAACACAATCAAAAACGGTATAATCATTAATACCGATACAAATTCAACAGGAGAATTTAAGACTGTTGCAAAATACGAGAACGGTGCTATACTGCAAGAGCTGTCAGCTCAGACTGCGAACGAGGCAGCGAGAAATATTCATAAGGTATTTAATGACTACGCTGAGCCACGTCAGAAAGCTTTCTTCAATGCAGGGCTTGTTGAGGGTGAGAAGTACACAATAATGTGTATGAGTGATTTTGGTTTCCCTGTCACTATAAAATGCAAGATAATAGGCGTTGAGTATACAACGTATGCACAGCACAGCGATGTTGTTAAGGTATGTTGCATACCATATAAAAGCCGCAAGGCTCGTGCGTATCTCTTTTATAGCGGTTCGGTGATGATTTTCAAGGGTTGGCAAGAGCTTAAAGAAGAAGATACATACAACATTGAGGGAGTAAGAGAAAACTGCATAATGAGGCGTTCAAAGTATGGCTGTTTTGACCCTAGATACTTCGAGGACGTTTTGAAAAAACTCAAAAACCCTGTTGTAGTGTATAAGGAATATAAGAGCGGCGCAAATGGTAAGGCGTATGCTTAAACCTCTGGAGCAAGTTCAAAGCTTGCTCCTTTTTTGCGCACTTCTGAAAGTTTACAAAACGCCTGACAGCTATCACGATATGACTTTTATATATAAATGACTTATAGTGAAAGTGATATGAAACGTGACACATATGTCACGAAATAATTTTAATGAAATTCTCACTTTTGTATTGACAAACATCATATAATATGATATAATATATATATAAGATAACTTGAAAACACTTATGAAAGAGGTTGAAAAAATGAAAAAACAGTATTTTGGCAAAGATACAAAGAACGGTCTTAGAGCTATCTATGCAGTCGCCTTCACAAATGACGAGGAAATGAGCTTGTTCACTCGGCTCATTGCTGACGAGTATGGTTATGAAAAGTATAGCAGTATACCTGAGCTGTTTGTTGATGATGATAGTAAGTATACCTGGGCAATAGCGTATGATATTGAGGACGGCAGCGACAAAAAAGAATTTGAACAAGCGTACAAAGACGTTAAAAAAACTTTGAAAATGGTGGGATAAAGATATGAAAGGTGATAAAGGTATGACGTGCGGCTTTGAAGAAAACATTAGAAGAGTTTTGATTGATGCGGAACAAAAGCTGATAGTCGATCCGAAAGAAAAGCCGATGCCTGCGAAGACCATTCAGAAGGCAAAATTTTTGAACCGTTATGAGTATAGAAATTTTAATGACGATATTGTAGAACTGGAATACGAATATAGAGGACATAAATATACCGTAGAGGAAAATAGGCGCAAGGGTAATGAGCCTCTATCTTGGCAGCATAGAAATGCGCAAGCAAGAATTGATAGTATGATCGAAATGGAAGAACGTGAAAAGGAGTGTAACACGGACAAGGGCAATGATGATTGGTTAAAGACCTTATGTGATTGGTGGGAAATTTGAAAAGACAGAGAAGATGCGTTCTTCTCTGTCTTTTTTTGTATAAATGTTGCAATAGGGTGTGAATGTGGTATAATGGAATAGAAGTGTTTCACAAGAACACAAAAAGACCCTATTGAAACGCATTTCCGCAAGCGGCGTGGTATGTCAATGGTGTACGCCCATAGTGGATATATGTAGCACAATCAGAACGGAGTGATTTTTTGAAAATCGGTTATGTCAGAGTGTCAACAGTTGAGCAAAACGAAATACGTCAAGAAGTTTTAATGAAAGAACTGGGCGTGGAACGAGTGTACATTGATAAAGCATCGGGAAGAAATATGAAAAGACCTCAGCTTGAAGAAATGATGAATTTTATGCGAGAGGGCGATGTTATCGTAGTCGAGAGCATAAGCCGCCTGAGCCGTTCTATACGAGACTTTCTATACTTGCTTGATAAGTTTCAACAAGAGGGCGTAAGGCTCGTGTCACAGAAGGAACAGCTCGATACAGATACGCCGCAAGGAAGATTTATGTTGAACATATTTGCCTCTTTGGGTGAATTTGAGGCGGATCAAAACAAGCAAAGACAGCGAGAAGGGATTGAGCTTGCAAAGGCAGCAGGAAAGTATAAAGGCAGGAAACCTATTCAGATAGACGAACAGCTATTCAGGTCGGTGTATAAGAACGTCCGTGAGGGCAAGTGTACCAATACCTATGCAATGAAGGTGCTAGGGCTGAAATCAAGCACTTATTACAGGACGGTGAAACGGCTTTTTAATGGTTAGTATATAACAGATATATTGTGATGAAGCTCTTTGAAAGTGAAAAAAATTTATATTTTTTGCAAAAATCACTTGACAAATAAGCTATAATATGCTATAATATAGTCATAGGATAACTTATAACTTTGATTTTTAAGGAGTGGTTTTTATGTTTCGTAAGATTATTGACTCGGTTTATGATGTAATGGTTGGGTTTAGGGAACACCCTCTGCTGCTTTGCTTGTTTATCTTTCAGATTTTCTCAGGCGTGGTATATGCAGTAAGCTGTGCAACAGAAACCAAGACGGTTGTTGATAAGGAGTACATCGACGGTTATGGATATTCACACCATAGCTATGAGATAAGGGTGTGTACTGAAACATATTTTGAAGAACATTACAATTGGGTAGAAGTTACACCGACTGAGTATAATAACTATGAGATCGGCGATGAATACATAGAGGAGTAGTCTTAAAGATGAAAGTGAAGCACTACTATAGAGAATATGACAGCTACAAGACCGAACGCCAATGGGCGCACGAGGGTTTTGTCATAACAGAAAGTGCTGAGGGCATAGAGCTTCTGCCAAGCAAACTAAGCAAACAGCCTTGCAAATACTATAAACCTGACGAGGTAAGAAAAGCGACAAAAGAACAGCTTGACAAGTTTTTTAAACCTGAGAGAGAAAAAGCAAAGGCTTATCGTGAAAGAAAAAAGGCGGAGAAGGAGCAGGAACGTCAAGTGATAGAAGAAAAGCTGAACTATTATCAAGAGCTGGTCGAAAGATTAACAAAGCTCACAAAAGAGTTGTATCCTAAGAAAGAATATCCAAAGGAAATAGTCATTGATACGGAAACAACGGGTCTTGATACGCTCGATGACGAGCTTCTGCAAGTATCAATAATTGATACAGACGGAAATGTGGTGTTTGACAGCTACTTCAAGCCTATAAGGCATAACGAATGGTATGAGGCTCAAAATGTCAACCACATATCTCCTGAAATGGTAGCCGATGCGCCGACAATCTATGAGAAGGCGGCTGAAATAAACGCAATCATATCACAGGCAGATTTGGTGATCGGTTATAATGTGGGCTTTGATTTGATGATGCTTGCAAACAACGGCGTAATATCAATCAAAGACATTAAAAGCTATGACGTTATGGAACGCTTTGCAGAAATTTACGGAGAATGGTCTGAATGGTATCAGAATTACAAGTGGCAAAGTCTTGCGAGAGCCGCTGAGTATTGTGGCTATGACTGGAGCAGACAAAATGGCAAAGAACATAACAGCTTGGCTGATTGTTTTGCTACTCTTTTTGTGAAACAAAATATGGAGCTTTGCAAAAAGGAAAGGGAACGAGAGGAGCAAGAAGAGAGAAAAAAGATTTACGAGGAGATAAAAGAGTTCATATGTGATGATGAAAATTTGAAAAATGCAGAACGCATGAAGGTTTCTTTTATCCGTGTAATGGATAAATATAAGGCAAAAGAGCAATGGCAAGAGTATTTGAAAAAGTTTTTTTCTTCGGAAGATTACAAAGAAAAAACTAAAGATTGCCGCTATACTAACGTTCACGATTTTGTACTTTTTAAAATGGAAGAAGCAAGCCACTTGCTTTCAGAACTTGGAGATTACTATAATGGTTACTTGTTTGGAGGACGTTACGATAATTATTTTTATGACCCAGATAATTATTTTTATGACGTGTGTGACTCAGAGTTGGAATGGTGTGAAGAATACTTTGGCGGACTTATGACAAGCGACTTTATAAAACATTTAAAAGATTAATTTGTGAAAGGGGTGAGATTTATGGCAAGCAAAAAGAAGAAAATCAGGATAACAATTTGCATCGCAATTATTCTGTGTTTTTTCATTGCAACGATCGTATTCTGCATACTGTTGAAAAGGGCAGGTACAGGTATAACCGACTTTTTAAAAATCGGCATGGGTTGGAGCATAGTTTGGGCGATGATTATACATTTTTCCCTTCAAAAACTTGTGTTCAAGAAAAGGCAAAGCAAATGATAGTTAAAGAAAATCATTATCAAAAAAAGAAAGCCCCTGCAATCGGGCAGGGCTGAAAGGTAGAAATATGAAAAACGAGAATGACGTAAAAACTTACGAAGAACAGCAGACTGAAACAATCAGAGAGAGAAAAATCACAGTAAAATTGTCGGACGAAGATTGTGACCGATTGGCGAGAAAGTGTGGAGAGCATGGTCTGACTATCGGAGAGCTGATAGAGAATTTTATCGGCGATCTATGCGGAACATATAGTAATGGTTCTGATGAAAGAATGTATGCGGAACAGTGGTTCGAGCGTTGTTGGTTTGGAATGTTTCCAGAACATACACTTCTGAGCCGTTTACTGTTTTGGGAAGATGAACCGAAGGACTATCTGAAATTGGTGGATAATCTCGAAGCTGCCAAGAAAAAAAAGAAGTACCTAGAGGAACACCCTGATGAAGCAGACGATGAAGAAGTGGGATATCTTGATGATGATATAGCGGACTGGGAAGAAAAACTGAAAGAGGTAAGAGAGGACTGGAAACCTAAGAAAGAGCCGAACATGGACGAGGAAATCGAACTGATTAAGAAGTGGGTAAAGGAAAGAGATGACTTCATAAATAATTAGGAAAGGATAGGTACAAGATATGATAAAAGGAATTTTGGGCTACAACGAGGATAATGGCAGATATGGGCTGTTGGTTATGGACTTGTGGAAAGTGAGTGGCTTTCATTGTGGCGATACTCTCGAAGTGTGGGACGATGAAAATGAGAAGTGGATACCTACAAGAATGGAAATGCACTATCAGGAAGATGCTTTTTCTTTTCCGAAAAAGCGTAATGACGGTTGGTACTTAGTAGATACTCCATTCAGCGGAAGAGCCTTGGAAGGTTTAAGAGTTAGAGTAGAAAAAATTGGAGCGAAAGGACGGTAATAACAATGTTAAAGACAACAGGTATCGGCAGACTTGCCACAGAAGTGAGGTTTACAAAATTCACATCAGGGAAGCAGAACGCAGAGTTTAGTGTTGCATTTGATAATCCGAATGTTAAAGAAGATACAACGTTTGTGAAATGCGTTGTATGGGGAAAGAAAGCAGAGTTTGTAAATAAGTATTTCCATAAAGGAAAGCCTATTATAGTTTCAGGCAGACTCAGAAATAACAACTATACTGACAGAAACGGAGTTAATCGTTATGAACTGGTTTTGGTTTGTGATGAAGTTTCATTTGTGCCAAGTGAAAGAAGAGAAGCCAATCAGAACGGCGGACAGACATACGAGCAAAGTGTGCAGGAATTTGAAAATGACTTTAATGCTTATAGCGAGGCTTATTTGAATGAGCCACCATATGAGCCAAATGAAAACGATGCGGTCTTTGATGAAATTGCAGATTTTTTCAACCAAGTTTCAAAGGAATAAGGCGTAAACCTTGCGAGTTCAGCCGATTAGTTTTCGGCTGAACTTATAAGGGTTAAAGTTAAGGTGACATATGTAGCACAATGTTTATATAAGGAGAGATTAAAATGATCGAGTGTAAGGAAAAACTTGAAATACTGAAAAAGCTTAACTTTTTGAAATAGCCGTCAAACACCCCGATCGTTTCAGATACACAGCATACGTTGATAAGTCGATAGACAAGTTTGTTGTCTATTGACTTATTTCTTCATTTGTGGTAAAATCGGAATGAAAAGGAGTGATGCTAAAATGGCAAAAATATCAAGTGCCGAAAAAATCGCAAAACTAGAAATGCAGTTGGCGGAAAAAAAAGCGAAATGTGAGAAGTTACAGCAGGAAATCAAAACGCTTGAACAGAAGATAAATGACGAGAGGTATAAAACTGTCAAGGGTAAGACGGACGAGATCGCCGACATTCTTGTAAAGGCAGGAATTTCCGATCCAATGCAAATGGACTTCCTTATTCAGAAAATGCAGGAAAGCATAAGTAAGATGAAAAGTGAAGAAAAGGTTGAGACTGAGGACAGCGGAAACGGCGAACAAACACCACCTTCACTTTAAATTCTTTTTTTATATAAAAAGCGAAAAGTGAGCGGCGTTCTCTCAGCTCTGCCGCCCCCGCTTTTGTCGCTTGCCCCTGCGCCTTGACCCCTACAATTTTCATAATAATACGTTTCGCAATGCAAAAAAGTTTGAGTAAAAACCGATAAAAAAGCCACCGTAAAGGGGGCTTTTTTTAGTATAAAAATTTCTGAATGAAATGCTATCGAAGTCGCAAGACGAAAAATGTGCCTAATTCGGTGCAAACCGAAAATGCGCCGTGCGCCGCACGTCTTGGGTCTGCCATAGCAAGCACAGATAATGTATAGCGTCCACTATACATTATCGCTTGTTAGGGAGAACCCTAATACCCCTAAAAAGTCAAAAAAACATTGACTTTTTTACTTGTTTGTGGTATAATAAAACCACAAATAAGTAAATCACTTCGTTCAATTTATTTTTATAGAAAAGGTCTAAAATGGGAGATACGAGAAATACTCAAATTAATTTCAGAGTAACGGAACAAGAAAAATTAGAATTGAAGAAAAGAGCTGACGATGCAAGGCTTTCAATGTCGAACTATCTTCTTGCTCTTGCTAGGAATAAGAAGATATATAGAGTTGACGGCATTGAAGATTTTATGCAGTATTTTGCAATGGCTGTATATGAGATAAATCGTGTAAAAAGTCAGATAATCAAGTGCGGCACAAATATCAATCAGATAGCTCACACCGCCAATGCAACGCATAGTTTGAATGATAACGAAGTTAAATACGTTAATATGAACGCAAAAGAAGTGAAAGACCTTGCACTTAAAGTTGCCAGTATAGGAAACGCTTTGGTCGAGATCGTAAATGACATGAGTGAAATGCTCGATAAAACAGAAGGAAAGTTCCCAAAGGTTTAATTTACTTTGTATATATTCAGAAAGAAGGTGAGAGTATGGCAACAGTTTCGTCAATTAAAACTAAAATGACTTCTGATAGATATATAACCGCAACTCTTGATTATGTTACAAAGAAGTTTGTTGAGCTTGATAAAAGTGAAGGAGAGGAAATATATAAGTATTACCTCTCATTGACCGAAAAAGAGCATGGATCTGTTATTAATGAAATTCTTAACAGCGATGCCGCAAAAGGTATGGCGGAACTTGAAAATGCAAATTTATATTTTTCACCTTCATATATCAATGTTTTAAAAAGCCATACTAAGCTCACTCCTAAGTGTTTTGCTATGACAGCGATAAACTGTTCAGAACAAAATATGGTTGAGGAATGGAAGAACGTTCGTAAAATATGGAAACAGGACAAAGGTATTTTGGCACATCACTTTTATCAGAGCTTTCCAAAAGAAGATAATATCTCTCCTGAGCTTGCTCATAAGATAGGTGTGCAATGGGCTGAAAGATGTTTTGAGGGTTTTCAGGTGTGTGTAGTAACACACGTTGGAGCAAATTTTGTACATAACCATGTTGTAGTAAATTCCTGCAATATTGCCACAGGCAAGAAGTGGCTTGATAATAAATCATCAATAAAGTTTTTGAGAAATCAAAGCGATCTTATATGTGCTGCTAATAATTTGAACATTCTTGATGATGATTATAAAACGAGCCGTGATAATGTATCGGTTGACAGTTATCACATTGAAGAACATAAAAAAGCTGCTTCATGGAAATATCCAATTGTTGAAGCTCTTGATATTGCACTGAAAACTGCAAAGACAAAAGAGGACTTCATACGAGTTATGAACCAGTATGGCTTTGATGTTAAGTATCGTGATACATATATCACGATCTCAGATAGCAAAGAACATAAAGTCCGTACTAATACTCTTGCACGTCAGTTTGGCGAAAAGTATTATAAGGAGAATATTGATAAAGTCCTTGGCGTAACTGTTGAGGGCAAATATACGCCGCACGATAAAAGAAGCAAATCAATCGAAAATGTTGTTAATGATGCAACAAAGAAATTACGTCCTTACTATGGAATTGGCTTTGAACAGAAGGACGGAAATAATGAATTTTATGCGCAACTTGCTAAAAAGCAGCTTGATAAATCGTCAAGATTAGATGCGGAAATAACAACAGCCGCTTTTCAGAAAAAACTTGCAATGAGAAGTATGACATCGACAGCGGTTATATCAACTCGTTCTGCTAGGTTCGCCGCAAAGATGTTCCTCTACTTTTCACTTTCTGTCAAGCTTGCGCTCTTGCGAGCAATGAAGCCTTTGGCAAAACTCAATGAAAAGTATAAGGTGTTCACGAAGGATAAGAATGAAAAAATCTATTCGTACAAGATGTATCGCAATCCTGTTACATCGAACACACAAAAAAGCCCACGAGTTATCGGTAATATAAATAAGAATGTGCTTATGCAGTCTCTTGGTGAAAACTATGCCGTAAAGATAGATGCTCGTTTGTTGCCAAAGCTTATGAACGCTCCTATCTATTATTCTGCAAATATTCTTAATGACGGCAGAGCGACAGTTTTCATAAAGAAGGAAAATAAAGATAAACTGCAAGAGATACTTGGAACAAAAATACTCACGGATAACAGATCGGCTGAACAGCGCAAGAGAGATGCACAACTCAGCAGACAGCGCAAGCTTGAATACGATAGAAATAAGTCAAAGTACGCAGAGCTTAAAGAGTATGAGGGTAGGCTTCGCTCAGATGTTGTTACTGGGCGAGAAGTTGAGTTCGTTAAAAAGAGCGAACTTGTTGTATCGTATTCTAAAATCAAAAATACAGAAAAGTACCGCCTGCTGTATAAGGCGGCTGATGCCGAAAAGCTGTATAATGAAATCTATCCTGATAAGTCATTTGTGAACTCTAATATTGGTGCAAAAGACAGTTCAGAGGTTAGAGAAATTGCTCAAAAGTGTGGTACAATACCATTGTACAAAATGATAACAGGTGACGAGCTGATGAAGCTGAGAGGCAGCGTTGATAATATTATTTCCGCTGTTTATTACAAACCTGATGCGGACAAGTATAACCTTGTTTATCTTAAAACGGATAAAGATAGGGTCGATGATATTCTGTATTATAATGATATGGTTGACGAGAGAGCCTTTGAAACAGCTTCACAAATAAAGTCATTTGCAGAGCTTATACAGAAATCTAATTCTCAGCCAATGTACCTAAAGAACGTTTCAAGAAATCAGATAAAAGCCATTGTGAAGTCGAAGGTGAACGTTGGATATATCAAAGGTAGAAGCGATAAATACTATCTTGTCTATGACAAAGCAGACCAGTATAAGATGAACACAATTTTGAATAAAAACAGAACTACCACGTTTAATCAAAGTCCTCCGTACACTCCTACGATGTAAAGATGCAAAAAATATGTTGCATTTTGTGCTTTCCTGCTATTGACAATAGCAGGACGGAGAATTATAATATTGGTATGAAGCGATAGCTTTATATATAGTAGTTGAGGCGCAGCCTCACGTTAGTTGTGCTACTTGTGGCACAATTTTTAGAAAGGATATGAGACTATGAATTTTGAGGGAAAAAGGAACTTTTATGACCTCGATACTTTGAGGGCAATTCCAGTTGTAGAAGTCTTGCAGAGATATGGCGTTGACGTTAAGGTAAGGTACAAGGACGGTTGGTGCAGAATACGTTCCGATGATAACCACCCTTCTTGCCATATCAATCTGAATAAAAACAGTTGGTTTGACCACGGTATTCAGCTTGGCGGAGGACCGATACAGGTCGTTCAGTATTTTGAAAACTGCTCGAATTATGATGCCATTCAAATACTTGCAGAAATGTTTGACGTTCCTGCTATGAAAAATGAGACAGGTGAAACGGTTTTGACCGATGCTCAGTTTGCTCAAATTGGCATACAAGCGGATATGGTGACGAAGAACATTGACTGGGATTTTGAACACTTCACAATGGAACAGGCAACTAAACTGAGAGATAGATATAAGGATATGTCAATGCAGCAGCTTGCTAGGACAGACAGAAGAGCCTATGTGAATTTTATACGCTTCAAGTCTATACCTTATGTATACGAAATGAAAAAATTCTATCTACAGGCGATCGCTGACCTTGCAGAGTGTAAGCCGAATACTACGGAATATCTCATGGTTCGTGCAAGAGCAGAAGAGAATGAAAAAGAATATAAGCGTATATATAACATTCTTAAAAAGGCAGTTACAAAGGACGAGGTTGCGGTCGCAAAATATAATATCAATTCCGTTGACACGGACTTGCAGAATTATCGTGACGGCAAGCTGTCTGTCGAGTGTGGCATAGTACCCTACATAGATATGAAAAGCAAAGCGAAGGCATTGAACTCTGTTCTTGTAAAACTTGAAAATCTTTCAAAGAAAGACATTGAACTTCTGAATAATGAGGGTATTAATTATTCCGCTTTTGCTCGTCAGGGCAAGTATAACGTTGTGGTTGAAAAGAGCGATGCGGAAAGGACATACATTGCTCTTGGCAAAACAAATGCGCTTGCTTCTTTTAGACAAGCCCAGTATTCCAATACGCTTGGTTTCACAGAATTTGGAGTCTGGGCAAAAAATAAAATGACTGAAAGCGGAATAAAGGAAAGCCAAATGGCTCAAAAGCTTGGCGTTGCTAATCAGCGATTATCTGATGCACTCAGAGGCAAGAATACGAATGTTGAAGAGGCTTTGAAGAAGGAACTTGGCTATGTTGAGCCGAAACAAGTGTTGACAGAAGTCATAACGCCTGAACAGCTCAATAGTCAGAATGGTAAAAGGAAGTTTACACAGCTTTCTCCTGAAGAACAGGATAGGCTGATAACGTCAAGGTATAATCACCCGAAGAACAGAATGACGGAAGATCCAAACAAGAGATACTATACCAAAGAGCAATTGAGAGAGACATACCTGAGAAACAATAATAAGTGGCTGTATGATAGCGAACTTAAATCGGAAAGAATAGTTCCAAAAGTTTCAAAGGTCGGTACAATGGACTATAAAGAGGTAGTCGCTACCTCTGCGGACGTGCCTTTCTATACCAATAAGATAGATGCAAAAACGGCAGAGCCTATTATAAAAATTATGAATGAGAATAATATTCCGTATTCAAGCATAACCACAAGAGCAACACAGCAAACACAGTTTACAGTAAGGTCGCAGGAAGCCGATTTGTTTAAACGTGTACTTGATAAGTGCGGTCTGAGAATTGAAGGAGAAAATCACACTATTCTGCCAAAAGTTACATTCGATAAAGATGCGATACTTGCGGCGAATAATCAGGCGCAGCAGGCAGTTCAGGCACAGCAAACCGCCGTTCCTACGGTTTAATAGACAGGCGGTGATATTATGGGGTTGAAAAAGAATATCATTGTTATCTCAACTTTTACAACTGGCATATCCAACAGAGATTACATTTTGGAGATAGCACTAAAAACGCTATCTAAAACGCCGTCAAGTATGCACCTTAAAATCTCATATGATGATCCGAACTTTGCTAAAAGGGTAAAGACGGCAGGACTGTCAGAGGCGTATGAGAAATGCACTGCAAAAAGAGAAGATGTTCAGAAAGCGATCACTTCACTTTTAACTTATATATATAAAGAGTGCAATGGTGAGAAGGTTTATCTTATTGGCTTAGACACAAACAAAGACGTAGCTTTTTTAAAAAAGATGTTTCGTGAGTACCCTGTGGCTTACGAAAAGCTGAAACTTGTTATAGCACAGCCACTCCTTGACCTTTCGCAGATGATTATATTTAGAGCAATGGAAGGCAAGATAAGCCTTGACACTCTGAGCTTGTTTGCGATAGAGGAGTATTTTGATATAGAGCCTGATGATACAAATGGTGTTGCAGCGATATACTGCGACACCATTTATCAGACAATCAGGAAGCTATATCCACATATGCTTAATGCGGCAAAAAAACACGCTGAAAATACAGTTAAAGATAGCGCACACCACATATAGGGTGATTTTTAGTTGTGCTATATGTAGCACAATTTTTTGAAAGGATTGAATTGAATATGAGTACAATGACAACTAAGTCAAGGCTGTTTATTGACCTTGACGGTACAGTCGCACGTTTTTACGATGCTTCACCAAACTATCTTGAACAAATGTATGAAAAGGGTTATTTCCGTAACCTTCAACCATACGAGGAAATGACGGAAGGCATCAAGTTATTTATGGAGCAACACAAAGATGTAGAGGTCTTTGCGCTGTCAGCCAAAGTCAACGGAGAACCGCCGTACTGTGAAGCTGAAAAGCAGGAGTGGCTTGACGAATATCTTCCTGAGATAGACAGAGAACATCGGTTGTTCACAGAAATAGGACATAATAAGGCTGAATATATCCCGAATGGTATAAGTAATACTGACGTTTTGTATGACGATTATAACAAGAACCTTATTGACTGGGAGAACAGCGGCGGCGTAGCACTCAAATGCCATAATAACATTAATATGAAGGGTCTTGGCGCATATGGCGGCGATAAGGTAATGTGGGAAGGACAGGTCTTAAAGAATGACATAGAGCCGCAGGAGATAGCGAATAGTCTTTACGAAACTGTAAGTGCGGCGCAGAGTATGTCAAATGTGAATGGAAAGCCTTTGAACGAGACGGTACGAACTGCATTGAAACTTATAAATGATTATTCGGTAGCAGAGTTTGGTGATACAAGTGCATTTGATGATGTGCAAGACCTGTCAGATGTGCCGCTTGCATACACCATGGACTCTGACGAGGAGCTTCCTATACAAGTATCGGCTGACCTTGAAAATTTCCGCATCATAACTGAGTATGACAACGTTGCAGTACATATAGACAGCTATGAAAGTTTGGAAGAAATGAACGAGTTGTGTTTTGAAAATCTCAATTTTGATGATTTGATATATCTTAGTGAGGCGGAAAAGCAGAGTGCGATCGACAAGACGATAATCTATTCCACAGAGTATAATGGTGAGATAGATTATTTTAAGGCAGTGGATAAGAGACTTTCGGTACTTTTTGAGAAACTCTCTGCGGATAACACTTATGCTGAACTTTCCAAAGCTGAAAAAATATCAGCTATTGAGTTTGCTGAAATCGAACAAAGCAAAAATCTAATTGCATCTATAACGTTTGACCTTGACAACGATAACGTGGGTATATATCGTCTGAGGAGAGCTGTCTCCGAAGGAAACAGAACACCGAATGATTTTATTTCTGAGGAACATAGCATAGCTGAAATAAAGCAGTTGGTGTCAGAAGCAAAACTTAATTCTCTGAATATAGAAAAGGACTTTCTTAGTCGCTTAGACCAACGCATTTCAGAACGTTCCGAAAAGAATGTGGTTGATATAATCGACCAGTACAATTCGTCAGGAAAGCCATTTTACGAGTTCTTTGAGGAAAATAAGGACAAAGTAATGGCAACGTATACGGATAGCATAGATACGCCGTATTATAGCAGGCACATTAACCGTCACTGGCTGTCTGAGAATTTCTACATAGAAAATAGAATGGGCTCTGATACGTTTGGATCAGAAACTGCTAAAAGTGAAAGTACCGTTTTAGTTAATGTTTATGACCCTAGCAAGGGAAGCATCTCAAACAAAAAAATAGACGGTATGAGTTGGGAAGAACGTTTGAATTTGCCTGTTGAAACCAAAACCATTGGGAAGTATCTTCTTGAAGATTTAAAACCCTCGGAAAGTCCTTTTATACTTTCAGCATATTCAGATTTGTTTGGTGAGGAACACATAAAGAAGGCATATCTCAAAAGCTGTGTTGAAGAAGCTGAAAACGAGATAGCTGAATTAAGATCATATGAAGATATATCCCCATATGGCGGAGAAGATGTTACTGTTGGCACATTTGAGTCTCATTTATACGAAACTCTTATTGATGCTAGAGAAATGGGCTATGATAGTATTGGAGAGGTGGCATTAAGGTGTGTTGAGCTTGGTCTAATAGACGAGAAAAAAAGAAAAGATGTTATTTATGGTGTCTATCATAGTGTAGCTAGCATTAAACAGGGCTACGCCAAAGGTCTTTTATCAAAGAGTGATGTGAAATATCTTATAGATCGCAACGAGCCTGCACTCTATGAGTCAAAGGATATTGTTGATAGTCTACTTAAAACCAAAGAAATGTCCAAAATGAGGGATAAGTTGTTAGTAGCAATAAAGCTTTACTCTGCAAAGAGTGAAAATTACAGAAATCATGGCGATTTAAAAGAGTCCAAAATTCTTGATGACAGAGTTGCGGCGTGCATAAAGGGATATGATTATTATTCTCAGCAAATTATAGACACATATAACAGTGTTTTTTTGTATGTTCGTCCTGAAAATGGATTGGTTAAGTTGGAAACAGAGGATATACCTGTTTCAATAAACTTAAATGGTAAACAAACAGAGTTTTATGAACACAGAATAACTACTGACAAAAATATAATTCAAAAAGCGTATTGGGAATGTATGGATAAATGTCCTAATATGTACGTTCCAGAAGATTATAACCCATTTACGGAGGAAGCGTGTGATGAATTGTGTAGGCTTATCGGTGAAAATCCGCCGCAAAGGTATGAAGGTATTCAGACGATAAAGTTACCATTTGAAATAGCAGATAAAATAGATTTAACACTAAAGCTTGTTGATACGGAGCTATACAAAATAGCTTGCATAGAAAATCAAAAAGATCTGTTAGAAGGCGCAAATCTTGAAACAGCCATAGACTCGATGAAAGAAAAGTACGAGTCAAGTATGAAGGTTATAAGCAAGATTGATGAAATCAAGAGCAAAATTAATGCTAATGAGGCTGATGTAGAAAGTTTAAAAGGTATAAAGCCTAATTTTGTAAATAAAGTTTTTAGACATTCTGAAATTAAGAAAAGAGAAATCGCCTCAGCCAATTTGAAAAATAACAAGGCTGAGTTAGAACAAGCATATAGTGAATTAGACAGGATATCACATAGTATGGAATATGTGCGTGAGAAGTTTGCAGACTATTATTCAGAAAATCTTTCAAGCTGTAAGCCAAGCATCAAAATACATTTTCCCGATGATGAAAAATCATATGAAATCTATAGTCTATCAGATATTGAGAAAATTAGTCAGACTAGCAAGGAGTTAAATAATGTACTCAAAAATGGTTTTAATGAAAGAGTAGAAGATGTCAACATTGCTTTTTATTCCATTTACGATAACAAGTTTGATTTGTTGGAACGTGAACGAGTATCGGCTTATCTTGCCTACAAAATGCCATTAGAATATCTCAACGTGGATAAAATGATACAACTTGAAAATATGGTCATTGATACGAAGGGATTAGACTATAAATATATCAAAGTTCCAAAAGAATGCTTGTTAGCGTTTGAAGGAAGCTGTCATAGGCAAGATATTGATTATGCAATGTCGTCAGGTGAGAACACGGGTAACTACTGCATCGCAAGATACAGAAGTTTGCAAGAAAAGGCTGTTATAAAAACCTTAAAGACAGTTGAACGTGCATATAGTGAACACACGGCAGCTTTGGCAGCGGCGCAACAAAACAATAGTATGTCAAGTGCGGCAACAATGATGTAGATTTATATAACGCATACCGAATTTTTTTCGGTGTGCGTTATAGCGTTATTTGTGACATATGTATCACAAATCAGACGTGCTATCTCATAAGTTAATTTTTTTATATTTTTTACAAGAAATATTTTTTATGTGTTGACTTTTGCGCATTTCAGGTGTATAATTATAATCGGATATTGTAGATAATGGGCGAACAAAATACATAAAATGTTAAGGTCATAAAGGTGTGGATAAATGGCAGATTATGCTCTGAAAAAAGAAAAAAAGAAAAGCAAAGCTCCCTGTGTGGTTTGCATGGTGCTATACTTGATTGTAGCACTTGCAGTGTGTACATCATATGCCGCAAGAGGCGGCACGGCAGGAAGCCTAAAATATAAGGTGCTGATTAAGGCGGCAAGGGGATTGCTACACGGAGAGTTCTTCTATGGACTTAAAAGCTTGCAGAATATTAAGACTGGAATAATAATGTTAGCTCAAACGTGGTATGTACACGTTATAGTTGTTGGTGCGATGCTAGTGGCGTTTATGGGAAAAGTCGAATATGCCTTCAAGGGAGTTGAACAAGGCTCTGCTCATTGGGCAAGTGACGATGAAAAGAAAAAATTCGCAGATCCCGAAGGAGTTCCAGTTGCAAAGGGAATATATGTTTCTCTTAAAGCAGGCAAGAAGATAGACAAGGTAAAGCAGGCGGCAGTAGCAAACACGAATAAGGTTGTAATAGCTACAACAGGTGCAGGTAAGACCGAAGGTGTTATTAAACCTGATGTAATGCAGATGTTAGGTAATTATTTTATTATTGATCCGAAAGGCTCGGTCTATCAGGACTGTGCATATCTTTTGAAAAAGTATGGCTATAATGTACGAGTTCTTAATTTTTATAATGTAGAATTGTCTTATCACTATAATCCTTATGCGTATATAAACAGCGAACTTGATGTTTTAAACCTTGGTGCAGATTTTATGAACGCAACGAAAGAGGACGGCGAGAAAAATGATTATTGGACGGGCGCAGCAGAAGATTTCTTTACCTCGTTGATTTTGTACATATATAAGTCAAAAGATGAAACGAATAAGAGTTTTGAGCGTGTTGTGCAGATACTCACAAGCATTGATTATCAAGATAGGAAGCTCAGCCCTGTTTGTGAATACTCGTTGTTAATGGAAAAGTATGCAATAGATCGTGAAAATGAAGGTTTAGACGAGGACAAAGTTGTACTCAACTATAAGGGAATGAAAGGACTTCCACAAGAGACCCTTGGCGGCGTTGTCGCAAATTTGCAAAAGAGGTTAGGACTGTGGTATACCGAAGTTGTTTCAAAATTCACAGCAGAAGATGAAATGGAATTTGACAATTTTACAAAGCCAAATTCAAAAGAGGCTATTTTCGTTATTTATCCGATAGGCTCGACAACATTTAAGCCTATAATTTCAATGTTCTATCAACAGTTCATTTCAAGAATGAAGTATATGGCATCGCAGAAATGCGGCGGCAGTTTACCTGTTATGCTTAACATTGAAGCTGATGAAATTTGTAATATTTCTAAAATACCGACACTAAAAGACGATATTGCAACAATACGTTCTATGAACATTAGAATGACATTTGTTATACAATCACTTACTCAGTTACAGGCAAAATACGACAAAGAAGCAGAAGATATATTATCTAACTGTGGTATTGTATGTTTTTTTGGTTCGAGAGATAATAAGATACGCAAGTGGCTATGTGAAGAACAGATAGGTTATACCACATTCAAGAAGGAAAATAAGTCTTACAGTAAGAATGGTACGAGCGAAAGCGAACAGGATCAAAGAAGATTGCTTATTTCTCCTGACGAAATTGATGCGCTATGCGATGAAAAAGGCGATCATACAGGTATGGGTATTTTTCTTATTGGTTTTCGCCGACCTTTTAAAGCTTTAAAATTGAGGGCTTGTGATTTTCACCATTCAGAAGATGTATATTTTCCGTGGCAAAAAGAAGAAAAAGAACATTGCTTTACAAGCCTTGATAAATCCTTATTACCTGTGAAAGAAGCAAGAGAAAAACGGAAGTCAGAGGCGCAGGCAGAAAAAGAAAGAGCTGTCAACACACACCTTGGAGAACAGTTTGAACGAGATTATAACGATGCTGATTTAGTATCAGTTACCGATGAAGATTTCTTTGAAGAAGTCTATGGTGAGGCGACTGTTCAATATGTTAAGCAGGACAAGAAAGAAAAGAAAAAGAAGGGGGCTGTCAAAGTTGAATTTGACAAAGATGCTCTCTTTCAGGAAGTTGCAAGCGAGATAGAAAAAAGAGATTAATATATGAAAGGGGAATGTGAAAATGTCAGACCAGTCAGAGAGTTTGGGTGGTGTTTGGAGAGTTCTTCAAACTGCAATACAGTTCTATTTTCAGTTTAAAATGAACAGAAGATTGGCAGGCAAACAGAATAAGGCAGGAGAGGCGCAAGCGAGGAAGGCTCAGCAACGTTTATTTAAAGCGAGAAGCAATGCGGCAGGAGAATTGTTTGGAAAACAGCCATTTCAGTTTACAGGGCTGCAAAGTGATATGTACTATTTTTTGCCGAATGACCGACTTAGTTTGCAGTATGTAAAAAACATACCTGATGCAAAGTTGCAGTCAAACGTTATGGACGTTCTCAAAAGCTCGGAAAAACAAGGTCTTATAAAATATGACCCACGCTTTGACGATTTTTATGTTACAGAAAACGGATTGAATTGGCTGTGTGATAAGTCGAATGTAAATATGTATAAAGAGTATATGAGCGCATACAGAAAGCACGAGGGCGTGACACATATGTCACCCGAAGAAGTTGCAGAAGGAGCTGTAAAGGCTGAAAGCGGAGTTGCTAAAGTCAATGGGGCAACAAGCGCAAAAGCCGTACAAGGCACAACGGCGCAAGCTTCTCAGGTAGGTGCTTCACAGGCTGTATCAAGTGCTACAGTAGCGACAGCGCAAACTACGGCGCAAGCCGCAGGACAAGCAACAGCACAGGCAACTGCACAAGCAGCGGCAGGGGCGGCGACTGGCGGTGCTTCTGCTGCTGCCACAGTTGCCGCATCGGTAGCTAAGGGTATCGTAAGTTCAGCGGCTCAATCTTCTGCGCCTTCTCCTGCACCGACAATGACAATGACGATGAAATAAGGTGAGATTTATGCAGTTATCCGTACAAGGAGTAGGAAGGCTCGGACAAGATGTTCGACTCACAGAAACGATTATAGGCGGCAAACCAATGAGAGTGGTCTATAATTCACTTGCTATTTTTCAAAATGCAAGTGAGCCGTTTTGGATAGACATAAAAATAATGCCGCCGTACTCTTTGAAATTTCCTGACTTCTTTAAGAAAGGCGACAGAATATCTTTTACAGGTGTTCTTGAGAACCGTGATAAAATGGTCGGGCTTATGAGAGTTAAAGACGTGATTTTAAATGTTCAAAAGTGCGAGCATTTGAAATAGTAAGATTACTTGAAAGGAAGTGAAAAAATGCTGAATAGTGCAATTATGGCATTGATGCCACGAATTACAAAGGTTGCAAGCGATATAACCCTTTTGGTTACAGCGGAAGATGCTAACGGCTATATAGCTGATATCGCAACGCTCATATTTTGGGCAATTAGAATATACATAATCGTAACACTTGTTGAACCACTTAAAGACTGGTGGCAAGGTGAGAATGAAGAAGAAGAAAGAAAGTCCAAAGGAGCTAAGAGAAAGCTCATTATGGGTGTAATTATTGTTGCTGCAACAGTAATGCTTGAAGTAGGCGTTAAGTCTATGCTGTCGGGCGAAGGTATGCCGAGTCTGTTCGGATCAGGTTCTTAAAAATCAGAGAAGCCCCTTGCAAGGGGCTTTCTTGTTATAGGAGGGCGATATGAATTGAAGAAAATACTGTGCATTTTTCTTGTGTTTGCCGTGTGCTTATTTAGCTGTACAGCAGGAAAGGTGCTTAATTATAACAGCGTAGGAGTAATACAAGCATATGCTGATGATGAAAGCAACAGCGAGGACGATGACGAGGGCTTTTTTGAGGGAATAAGTAATGCACTGAGTAGCATCGCTGATACGATAGGAGAGGTAGTTGATGCTATTGTAAGTCTTGTCAGTTCAAATACAAACCTTGCCGCCCCATTAATAGCGAATTGGTTTGATACGTTTTTTACATCTCTTACTGCTTTATGGAGCGGTATAATGGACGATGTTGTTGCTGATGAGTTATTTAGCTCAAATACATTGTATGGTAGCGGTCATTTAGTTGCTAATATTGCTACCATTCTTTCTCTCACGGCAGTGGGCATATGGTCGATTGGTGTTGCACTTGAATTGAAGCATGAGATAAAAAGATCTGAGGACGGAGAACTCACCCTTAAAAGAATTACAAGTGCATTAGCAAGGTCATTTCCGTCATTGGTGTTTATACTCGCAAGCTATTGGATTTGCAAATGTATTGTATATATCAATGAGGGTATGGTGAGCCGTGTTGCTGATTTGTTTCCGAGTATGGACGAGTTTTTTGATACTTGGCGATTATCGTATGATACATATGAAATATTCGGTCAAGGAGCAGGACTTGGATATATGGGCTATCTTGCAGACCTTCTTATGGGTTTGGTAAATGTTCTTCCTATTTTTATATCAGTAATAGTGCTGATCGTAATAGGTTGGTGCGTGAACATAAAGCTAAAAATGAGACAAATTGAGGTAAGCTGTATGATAGCTGTATCTCCGTTGTTTTTCGCTTGTGCAGGCTTTGAGTCATTGTCAGAGTATTTTAAGAAGTTTATAATGACCTTTATATCTGTGGTTATTCAGACTTTATTTATGGCTATCGTTATTCTTATTGGAATGACATGGTTTAACGATGAAGTTGCAGATATGGTGAACAATGGTGAAACAATTTTCAATATAGGCGGAGATAGAACGATAGGCGACTACTTTGCAGATATCTTTATTTTCATTGCAATGGGCATAATGCTTTTAAAGCCGCCGTCAGTATTGCAGAACTTAGTGAAAGCATAATGTGCTACGTATAGCACATTGAGAGGGGGAATAAAATGAAGAAGTTAATGGTGAGTGTTGTATTCACCATATTCATAACATTGCTTTTTCCTCAAATATCTGCCTATGCCGACAATGCTGACAACGAGCCTATACAGGGAATAACACAGACTACGGACGAGCCTGTGTATATTGACGATAGGTGTTATCCCTTGACTGCTAACAAGGAAGAAAAAAATGACGAGGACGGAGTATTTTATGCCTTTAAATTCGCCGCCGATCGTGGAGGAACAAGAAACATTTATGCTGTTATGGACGGCTACATTCTTGACATTCAGTCTGATTATCTGTGGCTAGAGGATAATGAAGGGGAGATACAGACCGTATACAGCCCACAGATAAGTGGCTCAATAGAATGGCTTGTGTCGCCTGATGATGATGTAGAGGCAGGCGATGTTATAGGTAGGATATCATCGCAAGGAAATGACTATCAAAATCTTTATGTGCGGTTTTTGAGAGAAGATATTGGCGATGATGAACAGCCATACTTTACTTGGAACGAGATTTTCAATGGTGAGGCTGACAATATTGGAGAGGAAATTTCCATATATGACCGTTGGAGAGTTTATACAGAACAGTTTGACCGTGATAATTGGCAAAGCTTTATAGACAGCTTTAATTACATAATTGGAGTTTTCACAGGTGAGACAGATTTAGCAGGAGACGTGCTTGAAAAACTTACAGATTTCTGCGATAGATTTGTGGAAATATCGTCCTTTGGCTTTAACTATTTTCGGAGAGAATTGACAAAAGAAAGGCTGTTTGACGATAACACATTCACAATGGTAAAGAACATATACGTTTCACTATATCCTTTTGCTATATTCATAGCAATAATGATATGGTACATTGACGTGTATAAACAAATAGCATCATCAAGTTTTGACGGCTTTAGCAAGCGTGAATTTAAACAGCTTGCATGGTCTTTCTTAGGAGTAGTTTTTTGGATAACCAATGCCTTTGGCTTGTGTATTATTATCCTGAAAATTGAGTCAGGTGTGGTTTCAAACCTTGTTACAAATGACGATCTAATAATTAGAAGCTTTGAGTCAACGGTTGAAAGAAGCGATACAGGAAATGTTTTTGGAGACTTCATAAATACGGTGCTTGCTTGGCTGAACAACTATATGACTTTTATTCTGCTGAATTTAATAATGTTAGTTGTATCTCTTTGCCTTGTGTGCAAGCTGACAGTTCGACAGATAGAGTTATGCTGTATGATTTCAGTATCGTCTGTTTTCTTTGCGTGTATGCAAATGAAAAATATGAAATGGCTTTTCAGAAAATTCTTTAAATCATACATTTTTTTAGTGTGTCAAACGATACCAATGGCTTTGATGTATTTAATAGGTCGAAACTGGGTGAACGAAAGAATGAGCGAGCTTACATTTATGAACTTAGACAGCATTGTTATTGTAATCGGTTTAGGCTGTTTAATGCTGAAAAAATCGTTTCTATATAGGATATTTGAATAGGGGGAAGAAACTTGGCTGAGATAAAAGCAAAAGTAATCAACATAAAGTACGTTAAGTCGGAAAGCGAAAAAAGCAAAGGAACTTTTTCACCTAAAGATTTAACCGTAATAGCTGTTACGGCGGCAGCGGTCATTGCAGAAATGCTGACCTTCGGCAAGCTGTTTGGAATGGGCTTAGTGCCGAGAGCCATAATAGGTGGGTTAATCATCATTTCTTCTATTTTCGGTTTTATGATCGAGGTGGATAATGAAATGCTTGTAACACACATAATTAATATGAGAAGAAACAGAGTGGATATAAGACCATATTGCAAGAGAGGTACGTTTGACGTGCCAGTTGGCGCAGAGGCATCTATAAGTGACACCAAAAAGGTCGAAGGAATATTCATTGTAGGAGAGGACGAAGCGGAAATGAAGAAGAAAAAAAGCAAGTATGAGGGCAAGTCGATTTGTGTTCCAAAGACTGCGCAAGATACACTACCGTTTGAAGAAGTTTACGAGGACGGAATTGTGAAGGTGCGTGAGAATGTGTATGCTTTGGTATTTGCATATACGGATATCGAGTACAATAAACTGACGCTTGACAGTAAACGAAGAATGGTAGACCAGTACCACGAACTGCTGAACTCTCTGCCACAGAATGTAACGTATCAGGAGCTTATAGTGAATAAGCCTGTTGACCCTAAACGCTATGATAGAGAAATGATGCTGAAAACGAAGGATAATCAGGAGCAAGAAGAACTCGTTGACAGTATGAATGATATCATTGCATACTATGTTTCACAGTCTGCAAAGTCAACGGCTGAACATCTAACGTATATGGCTCTTTCATATGAGCTGCTTAACAGCAAGGACGATTTGACAGCTCTGCATAACACCTATGAGGATATCAGCAACGTGCTTGAAGCACTAGGCTCAAAGACAAGAGTCCTAGAGCCAGAAGAAACATTTAAGTTAATGCACGATATCTATTATCCTTATGAGGAGTTTAAGCTTGCAAAGGATATCTATGCAAGGGGAGAAAATATCAGAGATTACATTGCACCAAATGGCTTCAAGTTTACGAGGAAGTACATAGAGTTAGGCGACAATCACTTTATGAGAGTGTTGGCAATGAGACTTGCTTATGATGTGAACGAGCTTACTGACAGCTTCATTGCAAAGCTCCTTGACAATCCTTATAGGGTATGTGTATCAAAAATCGTTACAAGGCTTGATAAGAATTACGCCTTGAAGCAGATAAAAAATGATTACGCTGATGCAGTTGATCGTCAGGATCAAATTGAAAAGGAAAACAGTCAGAAGGGCGTTACTGGTATGTCCTACACTGTATCGTCAAGAATTAAAAACCTCAGAAATGTTCTTGACGAGGTTAATAAAACTGAAAATGAACTTTTCAGAATTGCATTGTTTGTAACCATAAGCGCAGAGAGCCTTGAAGAGCTTGACAGCCTTACGGACTATATCAAGCAGAAAGCAACAAGCAGTCAGGTCGCTTTGAATATAATAGCAGGCGGACAAGAGAAGGGAATACATTCTGTTATGCCGTTTGCAGTCAATCATTTTGACGGAAGTAAAACGAGCTATACTACAAACCTTCTTACTGAGGCGGCATCGGTGCTTATACCTTTTTCAACGAGAGTATTCTACAATCCGAATGGTGTATGTTACGGCTTTGAAAAGGTCAATAAAAATCTTATCGCTATTGATAAGGACGAAGGAATGAACGCTAACACTATGATGTTCGGTGCATCGGGTTCAGGAAAGTCTATGCTTGAAAAGCTGACATTTATTCAGATGTACCTGAAACACCCCGATTATAGGTCAATATTTATCGACCCTGACGGAGAGTATACACATCTTCTTGAAGAAATGGGCGGCGTTCAGATAAACATTACTCCGTCCTCGAAAACGAAAATCAATATATTCGATATAGATTTGAATTATGTTGATAAGGACACTCAGCAAGACCCTATTTCAATGAAAATAGACTTTATGCTTATGGTTGTCGAGCTTGCAAAGAAATCTCCTCTTACCTCTTCGGAAACAAGTATACTGAATAGGTGTATCAAGCATCTATATCAGCCGTATATAAAGAGTGGTGACGAGAAGGACAAGCCAATATTCAGCGACCTGTACAAAATGCTAAAAGGACAAGACGAGGACGATGCGAAAAAGCTTGCTCTTGACCTCGAATTTTATGCAGATAGTGATTACTTCTTTGACGGTCATACAAACATTGATATGAATAATAAGCTTATCCAGTTCAATGTTAAGAATATCGAAAAGGACAAAACAATGTCATTGCAGATAATTCTTGAACTGATTTGGCAGACTGTAAATAAGAACAGCAAAAATGGCTACAGAACGATATTTGTAAACGATGAAGTTCAGACAATGCTCACAGACTATACAGGACAAGAGGCAACGAGAAGCAGTAAATATTACGAGGAAACTTACCGCCGTATTCGTAAACTTGGCGGTATACCGACAGCTATTGTTCAGAACATTTCAACGTTCTCAAAGTCCACGGTCGGCAATGCGATGATGGACAACGCAAGTATGACGATACTTTGTCAGCAGGGAGAGGCTGATATTGAAGTAGCGGCGGCAAGATTTAAGCTTACCCCCGAAGAAACTAAATGGGTATCATCAGGCGTTCTTGGAACAGGTATTATAAAGGTAGGTCAAAAAAAGGTTATGTATGATATGCGAATACCTCGAAAAGTCAGAGCCAATTCATTGGTTTATGAGCTTTGTGCAACTGACCCTAGCAAATAGAATGATGAAGATAGCAGAGGAGTTTAAGACCTCTGCTATTTTTTTGTGTGCTACATATGTCACGTCAAGTATTTTCATAATTTTCTTATACATTTGCAAAAAAGCACTTGACAAATTGCTTATAATATGCTATAATGTATTCATAGAACACAATACGAAAGAGGTTTTATTTTATGAAAATCATAAAAAACATCAATGACCTTGTACCGAGAACTCCTGCGGAAAAGGCAGAACTGGATAAGGTCATTTCCCAAAAGATAAACATAGGCAGTACACTTGAATATAAGAGTGCTTACTATATCTTAGACAATGCCTTTTTCACAAAAGAGAGAGGCGGCAGTAGAAGAATAGTAATGGGCGTTCTTGTAGGCGTGAATGGCGCAACACTGAATATTAACCTCAATGATAGCTCGGTCAAGTATGCGGACGTTCTGATGCAGACCTGTAGCGATAGTTATGATATCCTTGCTATGATCGGCGCAAAGTGCTTGAAATGTGGCGACAAAACAGTATACGATAAGGTTTATTCGGTTGCTACACCTTATCATAGTACGGCTAACATCTTTTATTATATAAAGGAGCATTATGTTGAATGGACTTCTGATAAGTCTGAGCTTGACTTCATTGAAGCGTGGATAACAGACCACGAAAGTCGATATCCTGATGTTCTTCGTTCTCGTCTCGATGCTAAGAAAATGAGCGATATGATCGCAGAGGGTAAACGGTATGCGGATATAGGACGTATGTATAATACGTCAAGAGAGTTCGTGAGAGTCCTTGCAAAATCTTATGCTGAAAAATATCCCGACCTTATCTTGTCGCCGATAAAGAAGAAAAAGTCTATAACCAAGGAAGTTTTCAATAACGTCCTTGTTAGAATAGCGGTTTCTGAGAAAATGAAGAAAGCCATTGATGATTACTTTGCAGATAATGAGATAATCGGTCATACACAGTATGTGGGCTTTTGGCAGCCTGTTCTCGAGAGTTTCCTGAACAATCCAACGGAAATAAAGGGAGAGTATCTTGTAAAAAGCGACTCAGGTATGTTGTCTGAGGAACGAAAAAGACCGATAAAGGTGCATTTCTATATCACTCAGGAAATGAAAGAACGCCTTGACGATTATGTGAAGGTATACAATGAAACTCACTCACAGCATATCCGTGGTAAGGGAAGAGTTGTTTTGCAGGCACTTGATGATTTTCTGATGTGACACGTATAGCACATTTGCTCAAATGTGTTGACTTTTGCGCATTTTAAGTGTAAAATTTATAATGAGGTGAGTGTATTGAAATCAGAAGAAAGCAGACTGTTGTTTTTCGATAAAAAGGACAGTGAAGAAGCTGCCGAGAAAGAAAAAAGAACGATAGACCATTCCGTAAAGTTCAAGAATAATTTGAAAGCCGTTGGCGAGTGGATAGTTAAGATACTCAGCTCGTTTGTTGTTTGTCTTGTGGCATCACTTCTTGTTACTATCATTTTTAATTCGGTACAGGAAGATGTTTCATTGGCGAGTTCCTTTGATATGGTTATAGGCAAGATAAAGGAATGGGTCGAAATATACTTATAGACATAGGAAGGAAAGTATACAATGAATGTAGTTGTTGTCTGCAATAAGCTTAATAAAAAGACAATGAAAGAATATCTGCCCAGTAAGAAACATAACATCAATGTTTTGGGCATCATCATTTCAGTAAAAAATAAAGACGAACTCATTCGCCAAATCACAGAGGTTTATAATCCTCACGCCTTGTTTTGGGTGAACGGTGTTCCTTGCGGCTCGAAAAATAAAGAGATAAGCGAGTTGGAAATACTCACAGATTTAAAAAAGGCTGACCCTAATCTTAAAATTTTCTATAGCGTTGTGAACAGGGTCGAGATAGACAATTACGACGAATTTGTGACTGAGCTTATCCGCAATGGTATTTATAACATCATTACTGGTGTAAGGACGGTTGACGATTATCATAGACATTTGCTGTCACCGATAACAAACGCTGAGGCGGCGTTTAAGCTTGCAAAGGTAGAAATGCCTGAGAACTTTAAAAATGAGGATATGGAGCGTGAGGAACAGGAACAGCTTTCGGCAGAGTTTGAGGAAACTTTTGACGAAAATGAGTTTTATCAAAATTCTCCTTCTGTTGCGGCAATAGCCCCTGTTAATATAGAGCAGGGATATGGTGATAATGGCTTAAATGAGTATGGCAAAACAGAGGAACTGAGCCACCCCGAGAGCGTTGCGCCTGACGAAGAAGTTCCTGACTTTATCAATGAGAATGTTGACGAGCTTATCGCCAACTCAAAGAGCGAAGAATACTTTGCGAATAAGGAAGAGACAACAGAGGAAACACCTGATACAGCGGACACAGACGAAGCAGAGGACGTTCCGATCGTAAGCTTTGATGATAAGCCGCAAGACTTTGAAGAACTCGTTACAGAGGAGCAGAGCAGTGCTGAGAACGTTGTACCCGATGAAGAAGTTCCTGACTTTATAGGTGAGGACGTTGACAAGCTTATCTCCAACTCCAACAGCGAAGAATACTTCTCGGATAAGGAAGAGGTTACAGAGGAAACGCCCGATGCAGCGGACACAGACGAGGCAGAGGACGTTCCGATCGTAAGCTTTGATGATAAGCCACAAGACTTAGAAGAACTCGTTGCAGAGGCGCAGAGTGAAGCTGAGAACGTTGTACCTGATGAAGATGTTCCTGACTTTATAGGTGAGGACGTTGACGAGCTTATCGCCAACTCAAAGAGCGAAGAATACTTTGCGAATAAGGAAGAGACAACAGAGGAAACACCTGATACAGCGGACACAGACGAGGCAGAGGACGTTCCGATCGTAAGCTTTGATGATAAGCCACAAGACTTAGAAGAACTCGTTGCAGAGGCGCAGAGTGAAGCTGAGAACGTTGTACCTGATGAAGATGTTCCTGACTTTATAGGTGAGGACGTTGACGAGCTTATCGCTAACTCCAACAGCGAGGAATACTTCTCAGACAAGGCAGAAGCCACAGAGGAAACGCCTGATACAGAGGACACAGACGAAGCAGAGGACGTTCCAGTTGTAAGCTTTGATGATAAGCCGCAGGACTTTGAAGAAAGCATTACGGAAGAATTGAGCCACCCTGAGAACAATGCTTCTCACCATACTGCTCTTGTATATGAACAGCCGAAGGCAGTTTTTGAAAACGCCACGGTAAATACAGTGGCAGAGCAGAGCAGATTTAACCCTGCAATGCTGACGGCACATATCACTGTGGCGGTAAGTCAGCTTATACGGCGCACAGGCTGTACGCACGTTTCCGTAGAACTTGCTTCGTTTTTGAAACAGAAGTATTCAGTCGGCGTGGTTTTCTCAGACAATGAAACATATCTGAACTTTGCAGATTATCTCAACGTTGAGTGCAGTGTCAATGACGGCTTTAAATATAACGGCGTTTCGTATTATTCTCCTGCTTGCCTGAGTATATCTCAGGGAAATCACGAAATAACCATTAAAGACTTTGGCATAGTTTCTGATGATGAACTGACAGAGTATGAAAAGTGTCCGTATAAGCTTCTTGTAGCTGACTTTGGCTTTTGGAATGTTTCAGTTATAGAAAAGTATATCGTTGACAGTGCTATGTCATATGTGCCTCAAACGTATTTTCTCTTCAATCTCATTGGTGAGAACAGATTTACAGATAAAATACTTCCTTTGGCGCAGAAGGAATATAAGGTGTTCAGGCTGTCTGCATCGGAGAGTTGCTTTGAATACTCGGCGCATAATGCAGAGGTGTACGGTAGAATTTTTAATCTTGCTGATGCGCCACAGTCTAAGAAAAAGCAAGGCTTATTTAAAAGACGTAAGAATAATTAGCGTGATATATGTGTCACAATTGAAAGGAGAAAAAATGACAAACTGTGTTATCATAGATGTGGAGAAGCCCATAAGGTGTAGGGAGTGCGGTGAGATTATACGTTGGGAACGTTCGAGGACAAATCGAACTGTTGTATGTGGTTATGTGATGTCTATTCGCAGCTTGATAGATTGCGGTGAAGAAGTTGAAAATGGGTCGGAAAGCAAAATTCTTTCGGATAACGATGTTCAAAAGCTAACTCGGCTTTTGGGTGACAAATCAATACCGAAACATAGCGGAGAAGAAAGATTATCTCTCAGTTTTTCAGAGTACAAGTATCACTCAGTTTTGAAAACAAGAGCTTTTTGGGCTTTGCTTAGGGCGATTTCCGTATTTATAGCATATGTTCTTGCCACTGTGTGTTCAATGATTTCAATTGGTAGAACATTACACGATGAAGCAACGGTTTTAATGCTAAAATCGTTGCTGACATTGCCAAATCTATCTCTCGCATTTATAATTGCCCTTGTGCTTGGCTCACTCACGCTTATTCCCAAAAGGAAGAAACAACGGCTCGACTTGTCATTGGTGACAGACCATATGGACGAATGTCAACATTGCGGAAATAAGCAGAATGAGAAATTAAATATTCCTAGGCTTGCTCTTGAAACAGATAGTAGACTTTGTGAAATGCTTAAAAGCTTCAAAGCTTTTAAGGATAATAAGGCGGAGCTTAGTGGAGAAGATTTAGATTTTTTTTGCGATTGGTTTATGAAATACAATAAGTATGATGATGCTGAAAATGTTTCACATATAGTGGAAAAAATACGGAGTATTCAATACTTTGCCGAGCTTGGTAATACGCCAATACTTGTGGAAATCGGTAATGAAATATGTACCGAAAAGAGAAGAAGAAATATTTTAATATACGATAAGGTTTAATTATGGTGAACAAGACGTATCTGATAGAGGAGAGAAGAAAAATGGAAATGCAAGCAATAATAGAAGTTAGAAAGCCTGTAAGATGTGAGTCCTGCGGAGAAATTTTGGCGTGGGAACGTGTAAATTCACATCAAGTACAATATATGAGAGGAGCGATTGTAAACAATATATTATCGCTGCTTAGTGATCCACGGTCAGCGTGGTGCAAATCTATGACTATGTTATCCGATGATGAACTGAATTGCATATATGAAATGTTGGACGAGGACACTTTGAGTGGAATAGAAAGAGTCATTTGCCGTGGAGAAGAAAAGCCTTTTTTGAGGTTTGAAAAAGTTGCATCAAGTAATGACAGCGGTATTAACAGAGGAGGGCTTCTTATTGCAATATCTCTTATATCTCTTTTGTGCTTTATCGTTTCGGCGTTCCAACTTTTTTTATCGGAATTTGATTTTGTGGCATCAACAATAAATGTTTTGGTACTGTTGTTGTCGGCATTTATATACATTTCATCACAAAATGCAAGACGTAAAATCAATTCTTTACACAACGAAGTAATTTTTAATCTTGTATCATATGCACATATGAAATGCTCTAACTGCGGTAACGTTTCAAACGAAAAAATTGAGGATAAAATTCTTTCATTTGAAATCAAGCCTTATGTTTTCGCTCGTTTCAACAAAGAGAAAAGGTTTGATGATAATATGGCTGAATTAACAGTCAACGATCTTAGCAAGCTTTCAGAGATTATAAGGAAAGGCGAAGGTGCTGAGTCTGAACGTTCCAAGTATATGACAAGGAAAATTAAAGAATTTACGGAAGATGTGACAAAGTATGATGCTCAGACATTTATGGAGATTTTTGATATGATCTAAGTGGATATATGTAGCACATAATCAGGAAGGGGGAGAATAACGAATGAACTTTGATATAACTACAGTGCTGACGGTGATAGTTGCCATAGGAGCAATATTTGCATTTGTTATAGTTGCGATTATGACGATAGAACTGTTTGAAAGGCACAAAAAGACAAAGGTGAAGGTTATGAGAAGGAAAAGCAGCAGTAACGGAAAGCGGACACATATAGCACAGTCGGAAAGGAACTAAGATGCAGATAGGCTTGATAAACTCTTTGGAGTCGGTCGAAATAAGCTTTAAAGCACTAAGACCTCGTTATGGAACAGGCGTGACTACAACAAGCGTAGGCGCATACGGTGAGAAGAAACATTCGTATAGAAATGGCGTTATGACAAGTCAGGGTGATATACTCGAAGATGTATGGGTAAAAGCTGTTGAGCTTTTAGCTGAGAAAAATGGTGAAACAGCCTTACTTGAAAAGCTTAAAGAGGCACAGTTTTCAGGCTGTGCAAATCATACCGAGTATCTGATAACCAGAGAGGCGTGCAGGCTTTATGCTTACCAAATGTTTGATAATAAAGGGTGGGTCGAATACGTTAGATTTAATAAGCTTGTTAGACCGAACGTTTTGGCAAACGATAAGGACATTATAAAAGTTCTTCCGAAGTGCTGTAAAGAGTTGTGTGAGACAACGAAACAGATCATATCTGCTTCTTATGATGATAAGATACCGTGTCCGATATGCGGTAAAAGAACGGAATATATCGGAGCTTATGAATGATAAAAAGGGAGAGATACCATGAAGAACAGCGTTAAAAGAACAACAGCGGCTATACTGGCGGCAATGATGATAGGAACAGGAATATATGCTCCGACTGCCGATCACTATAACCTTTTTTCAGAAACCTCGATAACCGCAGAGGCGGCAAGTGTGGGGAAGGTGACAGGTCTCAAATCAAATACTTTGAGTAACAGCAAAATAAAGCTTAAATGGAAAAAGGTCAAGGGCGCAAGCGGCTATACCGTGTATATGCGTAAGAATGGAAAGTATAATAAGGTAGCTGATGCCAAAAGCACAACATACACCGTAAAGAAGCTTCCTAATGCCACAAGAGAGAATTTCAAGGTCAGAGCATATAAGAAGGTAAAGGGCAAAAAGGTATACGGCTCATACTCTTCCAATTGGAATACAGCCACAAACCCACAGCCTTGCAAGGGCTTGAAAGTATCATCTGTAAATTCAGACAGCGTAAAGCTTTCGTGGACGAAAATCGGCTGTACAAACTATCGTGTTTTCCAGTACATAGGCGGTGAGTGGGAAGAGATAGGTAAGACCACAGGAACGTCATATACCGTTAAGAAACTCACACCACAGACAGAGTACCAGTTTAAAATAAGGGCTTGCAAGAAGGACGATAAGAAGAAAAACTATAACCATTATGGTAAACATTCAAAAGTTGTTACTGTCACAACGAGCGTTGGAAAGGTAACAGGCGCACAGTCCAATACTCTGAATAACAGCGAGATAAGCTTATCGTGGAACAGTGTAAGCGGAGCTGACGGCTATTCAGTTGGAATGAGAAAGAACGGCGTTTATAACGAGGTCGCAGACGTAACAGAAACAAATGCGGTAGTTTCAGGTCTGCCAAATGCCACAAGAGAGAGCTTTAAAATTCGTGCTTATTCTATCGTGGACGGATCAAAGCAGTATGGTAATTGGTCTGACGGCGTGGCAACAGCCACCGCACCTCAAAAGGCAAAAGGACTTAATGTATCTTCCGTTACCGAAAGCAGTGTTACCCTCTCGTGGGATAAAATCGGCTGTAATGAGTATGTGATATATAAGGATAATGGTGATAACTGGGCTGAGATAGGCAGAACCGCAGACACTCAGTTTACTGTAAAAAATCTTAATGCCGAAACTTCATATAACTTTAAAATTCAGGCTGTCAAGATTGACGATGCAAAGGTTGAGCATTATGGTGAAGAAAGTGATGTTGTGACAGGCACTACAAGCAGAAGCGACAAAATCTCACAGGCAGATATTGATGCTATGAAGGCAGAACTTACAGCATATTCAAGAGAAAAAGCGGAGTATATAAGAGAAAATTATAAAAATTTTGACGGATATGGTGAAATGTACAATACCTTAGACGAATTTTTCGACTATTATGCAGAAGATTGTACACCCGAAGGGGCAAGTTATGATGCAGTATATGTAATTCCGTATACGCAAGAAACTCTTAACGATACTATTGACCTATATAAGAGAAAACTTGATTACCTGTATCAAAAGAGAGACGATGTATACTATGTTGTATATATAGAAAACTGCCCGAACGGTCATAGGGTAAATTCCGATCCTTGTTGGGCAACATATTTCCTTTATTAATAGCGGACAATAGCATAGGCGTAATGTGAAGGGAAGGTGCAAACAATGAGGAATAAAACATATCACGAAATGTATGATCTGTTGACACAATCTATGTCATTAAACCATAAAATGATTGACAAGATAGAAGAACTAAGAGCTGAGAACGCAATTCTGTATAGGCAGATTGAGGAGTGTAGAGACACGTTAAGAACGTTGATATCAAAAGATTTTGAAAGTTTGAATGATAATAAGAGAGGAAAGTGATTAATATGAGAAATATGGTGAAGATAACAGCGGCGATACTGGCTTTGACAATGCTTACATCTTGCGGTCAGCTTGATGATACATCTAAGGCTGAAACAAAGGCTACAAGTGCAACCGTTACAACAACTACGGTGGGAACGTGGAAGCCGTCTTTTGAAAATGCGACTACATTTACCACAACGACAAGTGCCACAACCACTACAACTAAGACTACTACAACAAAGGCTACTACAACTAAAAAGGTAACTACCACAGTTCAAAATAATAGTAACAATGGCAACGGTGGTATTGCGTATTATCCGCCACAGGATAACAATAATTATAACTACGAGGATAATCAGCCTTCATATAACGAGGATAATGGTGATAATGACTATTCTTATGAGCAACCTCAGCAGACCGAACAGACTAGGCAGACAACAACTACAAAGAAGGTAGAACAGCAGTCTAAGCCAAGTGGCAATAAAATTACGCAGGCAGATATTGATGCTATGAAGGCAGAACTTACAGCATATTCAAGAGAAAAAGCGGAGTATATAAGAGAAAATTATAAAAATTTTGACGGATATGGTGAAATGTACAATACCTTAGACGAATTTTTCGACTATTATGCAGAAGATTGTACACCCGAAGGGGCAAGTTATGATGCAGTATATGTAATTCCGTATACGCAAGAAACTCTTAACGATACTATTGACCTATATAAGAGAAAACTTGATTACCTGTATCAAAAGAGAGACGATGTATACTATGTTATATATATAGAAAACTGCCCGAACGGTCATAGGGTAAATTCCAATCCTTGTTGGGCAACATATTTCCTATATTAAAAGCGGACACATATAGCACAATTTCGCTCAAATGTGTTGACTTTTGCACCTTTTAGGTGTATAATATAGGTAACTGTTAGAAAAGGAGAACGTCAGTGAAAGAAAAAACGTCATTCATAAATTTCAATTTGTTAATCTTTATGCTCTTTGCCTTTTGCTTAATACTCGCTATACTTTCGTTCAGTTGTGAACATAATCACGTTAAGTATAACAAGGTTCTTGTAATATGGTTTCTGATAAAAGCTTTGATTTTGCTTATAAATGTTCCATATATAAAAAAGACTTTTCATAGAATAGTTAAAGATGAACGAGCTGACTTAACCACCACCAAAGTCATACACAATACATACCTAATGTGTTGTGCAGTGACCGAAATGGCATTGCCGACTTTTCTTATATCCGCACTATAATCAGGGGAAATTTAACGTTTGAAAATTTGTGCTACATATGTCACAACCTATAAGGAGAGAAATTCAATTTCACTCAAATGTGTTGACTTTTGCACCTTTTAGGTGTATAATATAGGTAGCTTGTAGAAGAAAGTAGGTGAAAATAATGTCAATTTTTCTTTATTTTGTTCCCGGCATAATAGCGGCAGGAGGCGTGTTGGCTTATGATTATTTCAAACGTGTAGGCGTTGCAAAAGCTCTGCAAATCACGTCTATCATTCTATATATCATTGGTGGCATGATTATGCTTCCTCAAATCTCAGGTGCATATCAAGACTTTATGCGAATTATGAGCAGAGCAGATGAAGGCACAAGCGTAAGCTTAAAACCTTTTCTTGCTGTACTTTCATATGTTGTTATTGCAACCTTTTTATTGTTTATAGCCGATAAAATCCAAAACAAACAGAATGAAAAAAAGAGCAATGATTAAGGTAAAAGTGGATATATGTGCCACACTTGAAAGAAAAAAAATGAAATCAACAGGAATAATCAGAAGAATAGACGAACTCGGAAGGCTTGTTATACCGAAAGAGATAAGAAGAGTGTATGGACTTGATACTGGCGTTGGCGTTGATATATACACTGACGGCGATATGGTTATTTTGGAAAAGCACAAAGAAACGTGCGCCTTTTGTAACGAGCATAGAGAAAAGTTTCACGATTTTAAGGGCGTGAAGATATGTAACGAATGTTACAACGAGCTGACAAGGAAATAAGGAACAAAGCCCCTAATTTGTATAAATAGGGGCTTTTTGAGTTAAGGGAGAGAATGAAATGCTTAATTATACACCGCCGATCGGATTGACTAGAAAAAGAAAAAGACAGATAAAAAAAGCTCAGAAAAAGAATAGAAAGCCCTCAAAAATTTACTTCGCCGCCTATGTCGCTTTCTTCATAGGACTTCTTCTATATAAATACATTGGCTTTGTCGGACTTATAATGTTAGAAGCAGCCGTTATTGGTGCAGGCTTTTGGCTCAGTAGGAATGAGATACGCCTCAGAAAGCACACTGAAAAGGCAAGCGGTATGAAGGCTCTCGATATTATGTCAGATGCAGACTTCAAACTTGCTATCATAAATAAGTATTATAGTGATGATACTTATGAATGTCTCGACAAAGCAGAGGACTTTTACACGGACAGAGATATGAGCCACTTTGCACTGTATCACGATAAAGATAACGATAAAACATTTCTCCTTGCTTGCTTTCGCTCTCCTGAATATATTACCATACGCCAAATGGACGAAATACTTGATATGCGTAAACACTTTGAAACAGAAAGTGTTATGTTGTATACTAATGGCTATGTTGGTGACAGAGCAAGCGTACTTATGGACGAGAATATTAAGTACAAAGACAGAAAAGATTTACTGTATGAGTATACAAAGGAAGATGTGAAGAACGTGCAGGAGCTTATTGAGTTTAGCTATGTTAAGTCTTGCCCATACTGCGGCGGTCGCTTGACCTTAAAGCCAACGCCAATAGGGGAGTATTATTTCTGTACTTCTCCTTCTTGTAGATTTAAAGTCCGTAAAAGCACATTGCAGTAAAAAACGAACACGATTGGCTGATAGCCCATTGATAAATAGAAAAACATATGATAAAATAAGAGGGAATAGTATTGACCGTAGTAATAGTTGAAAAACAGAGCGTTGCAAAGAGAATAGCTAAAGCTCTTGGTGCAGGAAAGAAAGTGCCATATGTGTCACATTCAGATATCCATTATTGGGAAACCATTCTTAACGGTGACAATACCATGATTGCCTATGCAAAGGGAAGATTATATGAGCTTGCTCCTGCCGCTGCTTATGGCAGTGACTTCAATAAATGGAGCAGTAGAGCTTTTCCGTGTATTCCTCACCAATTTAAGTATACACCGCTGAAAGATAGTGAGAATAATATAGTTTCTGCCTATATTGAGTGCCTTGACGAAGCTTTGAGCAAGGCGGATAAAATCATATGTGCTACCGACAATGACGATAGCGGCGAGAACATTTTTTCATACATATATATAAATTTGGGACGAGGCTTGCCTGTCTACAGAGCAATCATAAATAACCTTAATGAAAGCTCCATAAGGAGCGCATTTAACCTGAGAAATCTTCAAAGCATAGAGGCTAGAGCCTCAATAATAAGAGCCGCAAGGTGCAAAGATATCACTAACTGGCTGTGGGGCATAAATCTCACAGTGCTTGCTACACAGGCGTATGGCAATAGAGAGAAAATAACCATTGGAACAGTTCAGACACCAACGCTTGCCGCTGTGGTAGGCTTGGAGAGAAGTATCAAGGAACATAAGAGTGAAAGTAGCTTTGCGATTAAAGCAACTTTTGACAGAGCAAAACTTCCTGCGGTACTCAGTGAGCGTTTTTCGGATAAAGAAACCGCTGAGAGCATTGTGAATACACTTAATAATTCTGTTCCAACAGTCACAAACTATGAACAGACAACAGTCACAGAAAAGAAACCATTGCTATACAATACAACGGTTTTGCAGTCTGAGATTTGCAAAAAACTTAAAATCAAGCCAACAAAGGCGGCGGATATTCTTCAAACGCTGTATATGAAAAACCTTATAACGTACCCACGAACAGAAATGCAGTTTTTGTTTGAGTCAGATAAGGCGCAAATTAAGAGGATAAATCAGGCGTTATTTGATATGCTATATAAATCGTGCGCCGTTTCATCGGAGAACTGGTGCGAATTTACCGACCGACATTTTAACGATAAGAAACTTGAAAATGAAGCTCACAGTGCGATCGTTCCACAAATGCCGATTTTTTCAGAGATAAAAAGATTGACAGAGCAGGAGCTTGCGGTGTATGATATGATTTGTAGGTCGGTGTTGAGCTTGGTCTATGATGATGCAGTATACACGAAGATCAATATGACGGTAACAGTCGGAGAGTATGAGTTCATAACCTCTGATAAAGCTTGTACACTTGCAGGGTGGAAAAGTCTTTTCGGAGAATTGCCTCGTACAAGCTATCTTGCACAGTACCAAAAGGGAAGTGTTCTCAAAGGCGTTTACGGCGTGGCTGAAATAAAATCAAAGCCGCCTGCAAGGTTTAACTACAGTACGCTTATGCTTTATATGGAACGTGCAGGAAAATATATAGAGAATGAAGAAATAGCGGTGTGGGGTCGCAAACATCGAGTTATGCTCGGTACAAACGATACACGCCCGATAATAATACAAAACCTGTTGGATAATGGGTATATTATGGTTAAGAATGAAACCATATACCCTACAGAAATGGGCGAGTACGTCATAAATAACTTTCCGATACAGGAGCTTAAAAAGCCTGACCTTGTGGCTGATATGGAGCGTAGGCTCTATAAAGTCCATAATGGAGAGGAAACACCTGATAAGTATATGTCAGACGTGATAAAGAAACTTAAAGAGTGGTCTGTCATATTAAAAGGCGTACAGATAAAAGAATATGTTTCCGAAAAGGAAAGAAAATTCAACTGCCCGCTATGCGGAAGGCAGATGAAGAAAAGCCTTAACTCATGGTACTGCACAGGAAATTTTGATAAAACGTGCGATTTCATTATACCGTTAAATATAAAAAAGAAAAAGCTGACAGATAAGAATGTTTATGACCTTATCTCAAAAGGCAGAACAGAAGTCATTACAGGCTTTAGAGACGATGATGATGTTGAGTTCTCGTCAAGCTTGGCATATGATAAGTATAGGCGCACAATAAGCTTTCTTTATGATGATGAAAGCTATGTATGCCCTCTCTGCGGCGGCTTAGTTCGCAAGAGCAAGTATGCTTGGTACTGTACGAATAAGGATAAGGGCTGTAAATTCAGAATTAATACAATAATAGCGCAGAAGGCAATATCAGAGGCAGATGCTGTTGACCTTATGACCAAAGGAAAAACAGATGTGATAGAAGGTTTTGTGAGCAAAAAAGGCACAACGTTTTCTTGTAGGCTTGCATATAACAGAGCCACAAACAGAATAGATTTTGTGTACGGAAAGAGGAAAAAATAATGGAATTTAGACTTAGCAACAAGGCTGTTGAGTTGCTTAATAACCAACCATTAACGAAAACAAAGGCAATCAAAAATTGCATAAGTAAAGTTCGGACAGTGAGCAATGCTAAGATATTACCGCCTTATATTGTAGACGAGCTTAGAAAACATATAGAAGAGTATAAGAGAAGCAGCGAACGTGTCAGGACAAAGTATTCCTGCGTAGGCGATGCCGAAGCTCAGGGTACTTATGATTTTGCAAAGCTCATAGCGGCAACATATAGAACGAGCATAAGCTCTTTCGTAGACTTTTGTATTGTGCGAGGTTTAACTGAGAATGAGAAAAAATTTTAAAATTGATCGGCATAGTTGGGATATGCTAAAGGAATTTTGCAAGGAAGAGGGCATAACACTTTCAGAAGGATTTGATATAGTCATTGAAAAAATCAAGGAAAGAGCATTAGAAGAAAAGAAGTACGTTGAAGCAAAAGAAATTCGTCCTCGTATAGATATGGACGATGATACTTTTTCTATTCTGTTCAGCGAGGCAAGAAGAAAAAGAATGTCAGCTAGTAAGCTCATTGAGCTGTACATTGATGATTATATCGGTCATAGACGTTATGAACAGCTTAGAAGTATTCTCGAGACTGAAAAGAACGAGATTGAAAAGCTAAGAAATGTGGGAGCAGAATTGCATGAAAAGATGCTTGAAAAGGGTTGACAAACAAGCCGTAATGTGATATAATATAGTTGTCGAAAGACCTGATATATTTCAGCGAGTCTGCTGAGTTCGGACATAAGTCAACTATCCTTTTGGCTTCCAGCCGACAAAATAGACGTTTATAGCCTTGCCACTTTCGGCAAGGCTATTTTTTAAAGGATAAAGGAGAAATATAATGAAAAAGGCTGAGATTACAGAGGGAAACTGTTACAGAATTTCACGTTCGGTGGAGAATATACCACTTTTAAAAAGGGAAATTAATGAAGGGCGTTTCATTATGAATAAGGGCAGACCTTATGTTGTGGTTTTAAATTCACCTAATGATGATTTTATATGGGTAGCACCTCTTACTTCTAATGAAAAAAAATATGAAGATTATATCCAGTATGAGAAAGAAAGGTATAATAGTGCCAAAAGTTATATTATAACTAATTGTAGCGGTCAACCTAATGCAATTTCATTGAGTAATGCTTTTCCTGTTTTGCCTAAATACATAAAAGAGCCATATATGAAAAATAATAAGCATATGTCTCTTGATAACTCAGAACTTTTGGAGTCGCAGTCATTATTAACAGAAAAGATAAAGCTTTCAAATAGAGGGTTAAAACCATTTTGGAGTGATGTAAAAAAAGTTCGTAAAGCGTTTCTGAACTTAGAATTTAAAAAGTTCAAAGACCTGTCACTGGAAGAACAGAAGAAAGTTGTATATCACTGTTATAATGAATATTTAGAAACGCTTGATACAGCACAGGAATACAAAAATGCTTTGCATAAAATCTATGCCTCTTTACAGCGAAGAGACGATGTTTTCTTTAATCCCTATACATTAGAGAAAAGAACGTATAAAATTATGAAAATGGGCTTACCTCTTGTAGAAATAAAAAAAGGAAAACCATTCTATAAACGCTTATCATCAAGAGAGGTTTATGTTATTTCCAAAGAGTTGGAGAAAAGGAAAGTGCAGTATAGTGCCGTTATCAGGCAGGACGGCGAAGGTCAGATCACGGTGCAGAGAAAAGACGGTAACACTCTTACACGCCTTATCAACACGAACAGAAATAATATCAGCGGAATAAACCGAAAACTAGAGCTTGACTCAAATAGCCCTGAGAAATATGTGCAGATAGCGTGCAAAATGGAAGATGCGTTGATGATATGCAGTAGGTTTGACGGATATGATGTTCCATACAACTGTTCTTTTTTTGAGGGCAAAACGGCGCAACTTACTGTAGAAAAGAAAAATTTAATAGAATTGCAACACGCAATGAAGAAGTTTGATGTGTTTGCTAAAATTCAGCCTATGCAACAGACGGCTTCACAGAATATGCAGTCTCTTACGTTGTGATTTTAAGGTATCAGAGGAACATTGTTTTTCTCTGATGCCTTTTTTTATATATAGTGAAGGGTAATTGTGAGTGGACATATATATCACAATTCTTTAAAATCAATAGAAATTTTCATGCTTGCTATTGACAAATGTAATATAATATGATATAATATATTTATAGACATAAGGAAGGGGGCGTTCTGTTTGAATAAAAAAGAGCTGTCGGAAATTAGAAAAAATTTCAATGACGATAACGGTGTATTTCATTTTGGCTATGTTGTTACTGCCATTGTAGATAACTCTGCGACTGTAAAATATTTTTCAAAGCAGTTATGGAGCGTTCTGAGTGAAGATAATAGTGAGATAATACTCGATACGCTCAAAAACGTGCTTAAAGGCAAATTAAGCGAAAAGGTCAGCGAATATCACTTTAACGAAAGTGCATATGAAGAGAATGGCGCACAATCATTTCTGTACGATATAGTCAAGGATAGATTTGTGAGCGATGAAAAGGCAAGGTCTTTAGTCGAAAGAATTGCTGAAAAAGTGTATATTGAAGGCAGTTATTCAATAATCTCAGCTCAATGCGCCTATGACTATAAGACCAAAAACAATGATATGCAGACATATGAGTTTATCGTAACGGCTCTGTGTCCGATAGATATGAACATTGACGAGCTTGTGTACGATGATAAAAATGGCATTGTTTCCAAAAAGGAAGATGCAGAAAAGGTGATACAGAAGGCAAGCCACGGCTTCCTGTTTCCAACGTTCTCAGATAGGACAACGGACGTAAACAGCGTTCTGTACTACTCTAAAAATGCCTCAAAGCCAAATGGAACGATCATTGTACAGCTTCTTGACTGCCCATTCTTTTTAAGTGCAAAGAATGAGCGAAAGACATTTAATGAGCTTATCGGGAGTGTGATAGGAGAAGATATTGATTACGATATGCTTGTGTCGATGAACAAGAAGTTAAAGCAGGATATGGCGTTTTCTGCAAACGATACAGAACAGCCTTTTATGAACGAAGGACGTATAGAGAAGCTATTTGAAGATATGGGCGTGTCTGAGGATCGTCTTAGCAGCTTGCCGAAAATGTATAAGCAGCTTGCAGGCGGCAATGTTTTCAGAACTGCAAACCTGTGTGATGATAAAACGATAATAGAGGGTGATGGCTTTAAGCTAACGTTGGACGGCGGCTACAGTGACTTGATCGACATTGGCGTTCACAATGGTACTAATTGTATAGAAATACGATTGAACTCTTCATCGGTAAATATAAACGGAATTGATGTTCCTATAAAGTGAGGTAAAGGTGAAATGGTTAAACTTACTCGTTTGAAAGAATTTCTTTCGCTCAATGGTTTTGAAATGGAAAAGGTCAGCCGTGATGTTATTCCTTGCGACAAGACCAAAAAGGTGATAGACACATATAAGCTTACAAAAAACAATAAGGTTATGTATCTCCACGTTAAAATGTCAGGTGAGGCGCAATTTGTGTTGACAGGAATAATGCAGAATGGTGAGAGAAAACCGCTCATATCGGCAAAAGGACAAAATGAGTTTATAGACGAAATGTACACGCTTATTTATTATAAGCTCGAAATATAGTGAAAGGGAAGTGGTAAAATGAGTATTCGGAAAGTAAACATCACGGATAACATCGTGGTATACGTTGTTTATGAGGACACCGAAGTGGTTTTTGTTGGTTATACCGAACTCGGTGTATTCGGGCTTGCGCAGAAAACAGAGGACTTCACGAAAGTTCAAATCATTACAGGCTTTAAAAATTCTGCCGAGGCAAAATCATATCAAGACCGCCTGATTATCAAGTACAATCCACTTTTTAACAATAGGCTTAACGGCTCTGTGACGTTCAGAACTCTGCTGAACATCTTCAAAAAGCAAAAGCCTCTTGACGTTCGCACTTATCGAAAGATAATCAGGGAACTAGGGATAGAACTGGTGGACTATCAGAATATCAAATACATCATCAATAATGAAGATATTTTCAAGCTGTGTGACTATATAGGTGACACCACGCCGATCACTGAGCTTGACCTTACAGAAGAATACGAGACATATAAGGAAGGAAATGATAATAATGTTAGCACAGAAAACAGGTGACAGCTTCTTTGAGATAGATTTTTCACGCAAATGTTATGCGGCAAATCGTTCATCGGTCACGCTGTATAAAATCTGCGGTGAGAGCGGATATATCAATCTCGGCAAAGTCTTTCAGGGAACAATAATGGAGTGCAAGCAGTTCGTGTTTGATAATATCTCACACCTAGCCGACCCTGCTGAACACTATTTTGGCAATTATCCTGCACTTGTGCAACAATGCGACTAGAACGCTTTGTACAGCGTTGCAATTTTAAACGACAAATTACACTATGGTAGTTCCAAAATTGATTGTAACGCATTTTAGAGGGAATACAGCGCATATCACAATAAATCTTTTATATACTGTACAAGAAGAGTAACGTAACGAGCCTTGTGCAGTATATTTTTTTACTGGCACTTTCATACGTTAAACATATCCATTTTATCATATTCAATGCTATGGAGTTTTCCATTCGCCATTTTTGCATAAAATGCAGTCTCCATACTGATGCAAAAACGTCTAGCATATACATTCCTTTGCGTTGCAAAGATATTTATTTATGTTTATCTTTCTATAATAACGATCGTAATAATTATGAAAATTACCTCTGCATTTTTTTATATATAAAAGTAATATTGTGAAAGCAGCTTTTTGTGCTTTACACTTTGTATAGGAAGCCTGATTTTTTTATAAAACAAAAGAAAAGAGACACATCTCAAACGAAATGTGTCTCTTTTCCCTCTTTTTTTGTGATGTTCTATTAATTGCACGATTTTTTTGCAAAAAATATATTGACAAAGTAGCCAATTCGTGCTAAAATATTCTTATCGGAACAAGTCCGACAGCGTATCAAGGTGCTGGTAACACCGAGGTACGAATGGGAAGCGTCTTTCAAGTCCTTTTCCCTTGTCTTAATCATTATAGCATATAAAGCAAGTTTTGTCAAGGTTTTTGCACCAAAAAGGTGTAAAGTTTTTTTCACGATAAATCTTGTATATATAAATAAAGACAAGGTGTTTTTAGGTAGAGAGTGTGGCTTCCAACGAGGCTATACTCTTTTTTTGATGTGTAAATTCCGAAAATATAAGTGATATGGAGATATTTAATATGAAAACTACTGAAAACACGTTGTTTGGTTTTGCTAAAATTAGTAAGGAAATTATTCTTAACCCGAAGTCAGGCTTTAGTTCTGCGATGATACACCTGTATATCATTATAAGCGAGTTTGCAAAACAGACTCTCAGAGACGGCACACCGTGGAATATATCATATAACCACGTCCGCAAAATCTTTTTGCAAGAGGGTCACAACAGCAAGCGCAGCTTCCGCACTGCTATGGAGCAGTTGAAAAAACGTGGTTACATATGGCAGTTTCGTATTCCTATCGGCAGTGAACGCAATAATATCAATAATTCGTGGAGATATGTGTATATCTGCAATGACAAGCCTGACACTACCTTTACGAAATGTGTTTCTTGTTCAAAAAACGGTCTTATCCTCGTCAACGGCAGAGTTATGAGCGTTTCTAACTGCTCACAGCACGTTCAGGAAGTTCAAAAGCATCTTATTGACTTTGCACAGCAGAATTTTGTAGTTAAAAGCACAAAAGAAACAACTGAAAGTGGTTATGTTGTCGATACAGAAACAGGAGAGGTCCTTTCAGAAAACACCGTAAATACGCCTGTTTTTGAAGAGAAGAAAACCATTTCTCACGAAATGCTCACAACTCTTGTGCGCAAGGTGAACTGGTTACATATCACAGAAAAATATGGAATTAAGGTGAGCGACACATATCAGAATATCGTGAAAAATCTTGTGCAACAGCCTCAAATCAAGTGCAAGAACGCTGTTATATCCAACAACGATATTATAGACACTCTGCTTTCAAACCTCAATACGGACTCAATCTGCTATGTCATAGATACGGTCAATAAAAATACAACTGTAAGTGCTGTGATGTGTTCATCAGAGTATTTGTTTAGTTGCGTATATAACAACCTCCAGCAGTACGCCTTTAAGCACAGTAAGCCTACTATGAGCGTTGAAGATGATCCTTACGGCATAGCAGATTACAGCCATTTGTTTTGATAAATAGGGGATAATTATACGATTTTTGAAAAGCCTTTAAATATTGTCTAAATTCGCCTTGTACAAAAAGTCCAAAGATGTAGAATTTGACAAAAACACGTCCTAAAACTTAGTAACGTGTTGACTTTTGTGCATTTCAGGTGTATAATTGTACTTGTAATAATGTTTTATTTTTGTTCTTTTTCTGTGGGGGGTAAACACAGCAGTTCGTCCAGGCTGATGCCTAGAACGTAGCAAAGATTTCTTAAATATGTAACTGACGGCATTTTCTCTCCACGCTCCACTTCACCGAGAAAATATTCACTCATTTGAGCCTGCTCAGAAAGTACCGCTCGTGACATATGTAGCTCTTCACGCTTTGTGCGTATTATATACCCAATTTCCTCTTTATCGACTTTGGGCAAACTTGGTAAAAACGTATACACGCTATAGCTCCTTTCTGAACAATACCTCAGAATACATTATACAGATATTTTTTATCATTTGACAATAGGCAGTCGCCCATTGCATTGTGGATATTATCTTACAAAGTGGACATTTGTGTCACACTTTTTAGGTGATATCCACTTTTTTTTATAGACAAGAATTTATAGTGAAAAATCATATGCTTTTGCATATTTAATATAGATGCACAACCTCTAATTTAATTTTTTTTATCAAAGGAGAAGATTTTATGAAAAATCGAAAAACGATGAATTTACAGAAACGTGTTACTGCATTTTTCTTGACTATGTTGATGTTCTTTTCATGCTTTGGCGAGGGCATAAGCACAGTTGTAGAAGCAGCAGAGGTATCGTCCACAGAGCATCATATCTATGGCTACGGTTATGACTTTTCAAACTCAGGTCTTAGAAAAGCTTATGATCCGACTACACAGAAGAATGATGATACTGCTTTCCAGTATAAGTGGTGTACTGGCTATTGGTACTATTTCACGAATGAGCGTGGAGAAATATGCTATTGCCTTGAACTGGGCGTAAAGCATTATGACTCCGTTAAGCAAATGGAAGAAACGTTTGAGGATATTTCAAATAACGAAATTTATTCTAAATATTTTAATGAGACACAGCAAGATTGGCTCAAATATGCTACGGTGTATGGATATAAGGGTAAAACTCATTATGGCTACTCTTGGGAAGAGGAACTTATAGCGACACAGATGTTGGTTTGGTCTGTTTCTGCGAAGTATTATGATACCACAAAGAGTGAGCTTGGCGTTTCTGAAACGAAGATGCTTAATTGTCTTAGAGGTTCAAACCTTAATAAAAACCACATCAAGGATATTTGGCAGAAAATGAAATCGAACATTCGCAACCATTCTGTCATTCCAAACCATACAACCAAAAATTCAAAAGTTATAGGCTCAGAGCAAAAGATAAAAGTTAAGTATAATTCTAAAAATAACAAGTGGGAAAATACGGTCAAGTTTGACAATCATCTTGATATGTATTCTTTAAGTTCACTTTCGGGAGTCACAATGTCAAAAAAGAACACCGATAGTAATTATAGAATGGATAGCCTTGTTATTTCAGCCTCAAAAGTAGGAGATTTTAATAATAAAACTGTAAAGCTGACAAAAAGCACGTCAATGCAAGGTTTTAAAATTGATAAATGTTCTCCTTTACTTCTTATTGCGAAAACCGATAAGGCAACGCAAATGAAAATATCTTACTATAATCAAGAAGATCCAGTAAACGCTTTCTTTAAGTTAATTGCAGACACAGGCAACATCGAACTCCACAAGAAGTTCACAACAGGTCAAGGTCAGTCTTTGACAATGACCGATGCTTGGAGAAATGCTGTAGAGTTCAAGCTTAAATTTACTTATGGCGGAAAAGATTATTACGTTATAGCAAGCGGCAGTAACGGCAACTACACATTTACTTCTGCAAACACCACAGACGCTTCAAAGGGTACAACTTTCAAGCTCGACAGCAACGGCTACATCAAGGTAAAGGACGTTCCAACAGGTAAATATGACTGGAGCGAAATCAAAGTACCTGACGGCTTTAAACTGTCAGCAGACAACGAGATCGTTGTTAATTATAATAAGACTACAAAGCTTGACGTTACGAACAGACAGACCACCACTAATGGTGAAAGCCTTTCAATGACAAAGGTAATTCAGGACGTAAACGGCAATACAAATTCTTACGGTCTTACAGATATTTATAACAATACAAAATTCATTGCAAGCGTGAAGCTTGACAATGGTAAAACAGTTTACTTCAAAAATTCTCGTTTAATATCAAGCGGTGTTTACCTTTATAGCGGCAACATCACAGACAGAGGAGAAAACGCTTGCCTTACAGAAAATATCGAGGAAGCTGAAAAACTTACAGTAGGTACTTCAAGCTGCTATGGCGATATTGTAATGATATTCCCTGCTGCAACAGGCAACACTGGAATAGTTGAAGTTACAAAGCAGAAAAACCCAGTAACACTTACAGAAGTTCAGTCAGGCTATGGCGTTGGTCTCACAGGTTCTGATAAGGTATCCCTTTTCCCTGACAAAGATGTAAAGCTAAAAAATAAGGAAATTTCTTTGCAAATAAACCTTAAAAAGCTTGACTCTGAGACAAACGAGTACGTTGCAGGCGCAGAGTATTCACTCTATGCAAGAGAAGATATCACAAATGTTTTTGGCACAAAAATCCATTCGGCAGGCGATGAAATTCAGACGATAACAACTACGACAAGCGGTGACGATCATTTTGACGTTGTTAGATGCGGCAAGTATTATGTCAAGGAAACAAAAGCTCCTGAAGGATATATGCTAGACACTAAGGAATATGACGTTGAGCTTGACGGAGCGCATGAGGGCGTTGCCAATGCCAAAATTCCACATCAGAAAACAGTCACATCAATCGAAACTCCTATGAAGGGTAAAATTCACATAAATAAGATAGATAGTGAGATAAATGCTGACAACGGTTACGCAGTAAGCGAAGAGTTTAAGGCAAGACTTAAAGACGTAACATTCACTCTCACACCTGATGAAAGCATAGGCGATTTTGAGATTGACGGCATTACATACAATCATAATAACCCTATCGTTCTGAAAACGAATGAAAAGGGCGAAGCTGATTTTGCAGAGTTCCCACTTGGTACATACGAGCTGAAAGAAACAGGTACAGCCGCAGGCTACTACTTTGAGGAAAACACAACAACAGTAACATTCACAAGTGACGATTTTGATAAGGACATTGGATATTCTTTCCGTGACCTGTCAATCGGAAATACACAGCATCACGTTATAGTTGAAGTCAACAAGAAGAATAATTATGACGAGAAGGTCGCAGGCGCAGAGTTCACTATCACAGCTAATAAGGACTATCCTGATTATAACCTGAACGCAGGAGACGAAATCTGCAAGATAATCACTGATGAAAACGGCTATGCAACAACACAGTCCGCAAGTGATGAAAGCGGCGTAAACGCAAAGCTCTATGAGGGCATTGAGTACAAGATAAAGGAAACAGCAGTTCCTACGAACTATGTTGCAACGAACTGGGAGCAGACATTTACCGTTGACATTAACCCTGACACTTCAATTCAGTATCAGAAGGTATCATTTGATGTTACAAACGATTGGCAGCAGGGAACGATAAAGGTCATTAAGGTAGATAATGATAACAACGAATACGCTCTCTCAGGCGCAGAGTTTGGTATCTACGCAAATGATGATATAAAGATTTGGAACGATGAAGAAAGCAAGTATGACACATATGTCACAGGCGACCTCATTGAAACTGTAATTACAGGCGATGACGGAAGCGCAGAAACAGTTAAGCGTTATCCAGTCGCACACAGCTTTACAATCAAAGAGCTTAAAGCTCCTTTTGGCTACAACAAGGCAGAAGATAGAATAGTCACAATGCCATATAATCAGACCGTTGTAAATTCTGAGACTACTGCGGTGATCGGTGACGATAGACAGCAGGGCAAAATCAGAGTATATAAGGTCGATAAGGACGATAACGAGAAGAAGCTTGCAGGCGCAGTATTCAACGTTGTAGCAAGCGAGGATATCATCGTTCACGGTGTTAAGCTTTATGATAAGGGCGCAGTAATTGAAACAATCACAACAGGCGAGGACGGAAGCGCAGACACTTCAAGCCTTTATACTGGTTTTAAGTACAACCTTGACGAAGTGAAAGCTCCTGAAGGATATATTCTTTCAGGATCAAAGGAAATTTCTCTTGATTATGACAATCAGATCGAGTATGTAGAGGCTCAAACCTCTGTTGAAAACGCTCCAACGGAAGTAACAATTACAAAGAAGGACTTCTCAACTGGCGAACTTATTCCAAATTGCGGAATAGAGATACTTGACGAGAGCAAGAACGTCCTTGTTCAAGGCAGAACAGATGATAAGGGCGAAGTAACCTTTAAGAGATTACCAGTCGGCAAATACTATTACAGAGAGTTTGATGCTCCAAAGGGTTATTACCTTGACCCAACACCGTATGCGTTCACAATCGGCGAGGACGGCATCTTTAAGGCAGAAATGACGAACAAGTTGCAGGAACTTGTATTGAATATATACAAGACTGATGGTGAAACGAAAAAGGCTCTTGCAGGAGCTGAGTTCACTGTTTATGATAAGGACGGCAATGAGCTTGGCAAGGTAACAACAGGCGAGGACGGTAACGCATCAACAAGAGACAAAATTACAATGTATGCAGGCAGAGAGTACGTTGTAAGAGAGACAAAAGCTCCGCAGGGATATAAGGCAAGTAATTTTGAGCAGAAATTCAGCAGTGATTATAACTGCTCTATTGAATACCATGAGGTCAATATCAGCGTTGAAAATGCTCCAACAGAAGTAACGATAACAAAAACAGACTTCTCAACAGGCGAACTCATTCCTGACTGCGGAATAGAAATTCTTGACGAGGACAAGAATGTTATCGTACAGGGCAGGACAGACGAAAAGGGCGAAGTAACCTTTAAGAGATTACCAGTCGGCAAATACTATTACAGAGAGTTTGATGCTCCAAAGGGTTATTACCTTGACCCAACACCGTATGCGTTCACAATCGGCGAGGACGGCATCTTTAAGGCAGAAATGACGAACAAGTTGCAGGAACTTGTATTGAATATATACAAGACTGATGGTGAAACGAAAAAGGCTCTTGCAGGAGCTGAGTTCACTGTTTATGATAAGGACGGCAATGAGCTTGGCAAGGTAACAACAGGCGAGGACGGTAACGCATCAACAAGAGACAAAATTACAATGTATGCAGGCAGAGAGTACGTTGTAAGAGAGACAAAAGCTCCGCAGGGATATAGGGAGAGCAACTGGGAAAAGACATTCATTAGTGATTATGACAGCTCGATCGAATATCACGAGGTCAATCTCAGTGTAGAGAATACTAAGATGAAAGGTAAGTTTGAGCTGTATAAGGTTGACTCAGTATCAGGAAATAAGCTTGCAGGCGCAGAGTATGAGATATTCGATGAAAGCGGAAAGTCTGTATTTAAGGGTACAACAAATTCAGACGGATATCTGACTTGTGAATTGCCACTTGGTAAGTACAGCTATAAGGAAACGAAAGCACCTGAAAATTATGTACTTGACGAAAAGACTTATACGTTTGAGTTTACTGAGGACGGACAAGTATTTACAACAACTCAGAAGAACGAGTACGGCGGCGGTGTAACAGTATCACAGACCCCTGAGACACCAAATAGACAGGTCACAACGCAGGACACTCCAAACGCAAGTACAGGAACTAGCAGAAATGCCGCTCCTTTTGCACTGGCAATGACATTGTGTGTAGCAACTGCTATAGCTGCCTCAAAGAGAAAAAAGCAGACTAAGTAAGTCATATCATTTTTAGAGCCTATCATTTTTGGTAGGCTCTTTTTTTTGCGGACATATATGTCACGTTTCATTTGTACTATATGTGTCACAATTATACTCTATTTTATATAAAAAATCAAATAATTATGCCTTTGCTATTGACTTATGCCATTATTTATGATATAATATTTACATAAGATAAGGGGGATTATGATGAAACGATTATTGAGTTTCCTAGCGGCACTTATGCTTATGGGTGCCACTCCGCTTGCGGTTTCTGCCACGGCAAAAGCGGAAATGAATATTATAAAATCTGAACAGTTTACATCTACTGACAAAAATGAGTTGTATGATTTTGAGGAAGGTTTTACACAGAACGGTTATGAGTATCACCTTATTTCAAATACAACATCAATCATAAAAACTGATGATAATGCGAAAGTTCAGACAAAACAGCAGGAAGTTGTGACAAGCGACCTGTCAGAAAAGTCGTATGATTTTGATGATACCATAGAAACTGAGTGGGGTGGCAAGAAGTATACGGCAAAGCTCGTGAATACCTATTATACTCAGTCCAGTATCGAGGAGAAACAGATATATGCGGAAGGCTCGACTTCTTTTCCACACCAAACGAGTGAGCCGATATTTCCCAACAAGGACTATTTTGACGTAAATAATGATTACACAGGTGGTACGCAGCGAGTGCAGCTTTCTTTGCAGAGCGTTGATAAGACTGAGGAAGAATGGAGCGATGATGTGAGCTTTCCTATCGAATTTTCCTCATATTCAGCTTCTTACTATGATTTTAACGGTGTTCGCCTTAATCATGATGATAAAAATTGTCCGCTTGACGGCAGGGGAGACCTTGTACTTGAATTTCTCGGTTTGGATAAGTCGAAATACAAGATAACCTCTGTTAAGTGGGCAGGCGAGGTCAATAAATCAAATGACACACGAAAAGCAGTAGCATACGGCAAGAGACTGACAAGCACATACACGGCGCATTATGCCGACTGGGTAACGATAACAGGCGGAGCAACATGGATCGGACACGGCGTATACGAGTACGAGATATCGTCTGAGGGAAAGCCAGTATACACGATACAGGCAACAGGCGTGTATCAGAGGGGAGCGCAGATAACTCAGACCACAACCACAACAACAACTGTCATGGTAGAAAGCGAGGTTGAAGAAACCTCATCGGTAATGGAAAAAGCAAAATCGGCGAAAATATCAAAAGTGCCTGTGGCTGTTGAGATAGGCGGTACAACTGGTTTTGTAGCGATTATCGTCTGCTTAGGCTTTGTGAATATCAATTCCATAGTGGTATATGATATGAAAGGCAACAGACTTTTTTCGAGAAAATGCAAGCGTTCTGTTGACCTTACGAAAGCCTATGCAGAAAAGTACGAGCGTGTACAAGTTGTACTGAAAAGCGGCGCAAAGAAAAAGGTCAAAGGCTATGGTGGTCTTATCTTTATGGCTAATGGAAGGCAGCTTCAAATAGTTGAAAAAACAGAGAATGGGTATATTGTTAAACTGAGATATACAAGTGATAATTAAGATTTATAATGAAAGCCTCGAAATGCTTACTTCGGGGCTTTTTTTCTTTGAGTGCTTGATGAACTTTCGCAATATCATTGCTATATACTTTCTTATATTTTTTCAGTATTTTAAATATTTTAGAAGCTTAAAAATAGCGTAAATGCGTACTTATATAACTTTTACTGTGACTTCAAGTGCGACTATTTGTGACTTGTAGTGCGAACTATTGTGACCTGCGGTGCGCTCTATTGTGACCTGTGGTGCGACTGTCTTTTAAGGCGCAATATCGTTTCGTTAAGCTGTTATCATAGTGAGATATAAGCTTTTTATTGTGACCTCAAGTGCGATTTTCGAGACGATTTTCACATGGTAAGTTTTATGGTGACAATGCTTGACAACAGTCACAATAAATGCTATAATATATGTATATCAAAAGATTTTAGGGGGTGAGGCTATGACGGAACAAGAAGCAGAGGTAATGGATAGTCGAGGCTATTCTGTTGTAAAAGCAAATTCGATCATACAGAAGTCCAGATACAAACTTAGCATTGCTGAGCAAAAAACGATAGCATACATTTGCAGTATGATTAAGCCGATAGAGGAAGGAGAGCAGTTTCAGCTTGTATACACTTTTAACATACGAAAGTATTGTCAGATATGTGGACTTAATTACGGAAGCGGAAAAAATTACAGTGATGTAAAGGCTATCCTTCAAAATTTGAGCGACAAGTCGATGTGGCTTAAACAGGGTGACGAAGAAATTCTCGTGCGTTGGCTTGCAAAGGTGAGGACGAATAAGCAGAAGGGAACAGTTTACATAAAGGTAGACGAAGATTTAGTACCTTATTTGTTTGGCTTAAAGCAGCAGTTTACACAGTATCAGCTTTTGGATATTCTTGCGATGAAATCTGCATACAGCATCAGAATTTATGAGTTGTTAAAATCTTATGCAGGCTTGAAGAAAAAGGTCTTTGAACTTGATGATTTAAAGAAGAAGCTTATGGTTGAGAATATTTCAAGCTATAACCGCTTTCCTGATTTTCGGCGCAAGGTGCTTGATGTTGCAATCAATGAAATTAATAATTTAACAGCTCTGAATGTCAGCTATGAGCCAATATCAAAAGGAAGAAAGGTCATAAAGATCGAGTTTCATATGAACATGAAAAAGGCAAGCGAATATACAATTGCAATGGCAACGGCGGAGAATATGCTTGAAACGAAGATTTGATTAAAAGAGGGGTATATACAATGGCTAGGAGATACAGGAAAAGAAGCAAACGCAAGCAAGAAGAAAGTCTTGGTGAGCTTCTTGCAACAGCAACGGCGATCATAACCTTATTTGTTACAAAAGGAAACCTTGTGGCAACGCTGATTATGATGCTTATAGTTGGTGTGGGCGTACCACTTATCATTAAGGTCTACAAGCAGAATAAGAAAAAAGAACGATATCTTACAAGCGGTATGGCTGATATAGACCAAATGTCAGGAGAAGAATTTGAAGAGCTTTTGAAGTATCATTTTCAGGAGCAAGGGTATAAGGCACAGCTCACGCCTAAGTCACACGATTATGGCGCAGATTTAGTATTAAAGAATGGATATGGTGAAACCATTGTCGTTCAGGCAAAGCGGTACGGAAGCACCGTAGGAATAAAGGCTATACAAGAAGTGATAGGCGCAAGGTCTTATTACAACGCACAGAGAGCTATTGTATTCACCAATAACTATTTCAGTAACAGTGCTGAACAGCTTGCGGAAACGTCAGGAGTCGAGCTGTATGACCGCTCAGAGCTTACGCAGTTTATAGGTGGTAACAACATACGCTCATTCGTTTCGGCGGCGTATACGCAAGCACAGCCGTCTCAGCAAGCGCAAGAGCCACAATCCTGTCCTTATTGTGGTGGAACGCTTGTTAAGCGGTATGGAAAGCATGGCGCATTTTGGGGCTGTAGCAACTTTCCGACTTGTCGATATACAAAGAATATATAATGAAAAAGCTCAGATGTTTTTCTGAGCTTTTTTTCATTATTCTATTGATTTTTCTTTCATGAAGTGGTATACTGATAAAAAGAGGGAAACATCGGATAAATGGGTTGTCCTCGATGTACTAAAAATAGTCGTAAGTTTGGGCGCTTGGGCGGCTATTTTTTTATGTTTTTCACAAACTCTGTAAAAGCAAGGATCAACATAATACCTAGTATTGTGTATATGATATTCATAGCATCACGCTCCTTAAATAAAATTTGACCATAAAATTCCCTTAAAAATATAAATTGAAAACGTGTGGGAGAACAAATCATTTATCATTGTGATAATTTCCGCTAAGAAAAAATCAATAGTCCTGATGATTAACGCCCTATAATATATTTTGTTCTATTGTAAAGTTACATAGCCTGTTGATATAATCGTTTTAATTTATAAAAAAGGAGAGTTTATTGTGAATAAACTGTAAACATTTTAGAAGTGAGATTTACGCAGACTACAAATCAGTTTTCATTTTTTGTACTGAATGTATTATTGAAATAACGATACACTTATACTCCTTAAACATATAAAACCATATGAAAGATAGACGTTGAGAGAAAATCTTGCAACGTCTATTTTTTTAGAAAAGTGTTGACATTATGCGTAATATATGATATAATATATACAATCAAAACCACTCTTGCTTAAATAAGTATGAGTTATCTTATCGGGAAAAAGACTTGCAGAAATGTGAGTCTTTTTTTCGTGTGTGCTATATGTGTCACAATTGCACTTCATTATAGAAATAAATGTATTCACTTGACAAAATACATATATTATGATATAATCTATACATAGCAAATAAAAAGAAGGTAAATAACATAAGCAGATTTTAAACCATTTAGGGTGGAGGTAAACGTGGAAAGTATGAAGTTGATTACAATGAGAACATCGAAGAAGATGTTTAATGAGATAAGTTCCTATGTCTTATCTGTTGGCAAAACGCCCTCGATCGTTGTGGAAGAGGCATTGAAAAAGCTATTATCAGCAAAAAATGTGAACATATCTAGTGAAACCCTCAGAAGAAATAATGAGGGCGACGATATGCGTACAGAAACCTTTGGAGTATATATTCCAAATGACCTATTTGAAAGAGCTGACTTGTTGGCAAAGCAGGTAGGTGTGGCAAGAAGCAAAATACTATTACAGGCAATTGCAGATTTCTTTGATGATTTTAAAAAAAGTAAAAAGGAAAGTCAGAAGAAAAATATAGAGTCTTTGTATGAGGCTTTTAATATTTACAACTCTCTTGATGATGTAACTGCTATCCCTGATACTGATCCACGCCGAAAGAAAATCGTTGACCTTGGCACATATGGTAAACTTGTTTTTCAGAAGGTGTTCCACCGTTGTGAACAAACGGACAAGGATAACGTTATCCTGACTTCTGATAAGCAGGAGCAATGGGCTGAGATAGACGAGGACGGTGTTGTGCAGAATATAAGCTGCTGCCCTTATTGCGGTCTTAACCTGAACGATCATAAAGGCACAATAGTTGTGCTTAAAGCAAATACTTCCGATGAACAGTGGCAAGCAGAGTTTGAAGGAGCTATGATGTAAGTGATAAAAATAAGAGTAGAGGGAGAGCCGAAAGAGGTTGAGAAATTTGTGCGCCTTTTAGAGAAAAAGGACGTTCGTGTATTGAGTGAGAGTGACGATTATAAAAACCGTAACTCTGTTTATGTGAGAAGATACTTAGATGTGGATATGAGCCAACAAGAGGAAAAATAAATGGAGAAGAAAAAAGTAGTGATACAAGTAATCATTTGCATATGCGTATCTGCACTTCTTTCGTTACTTATAGTAAACGGCATACAAATAGCCATGTGCGACAGCCTATATTACAAATTAAAAACTCTTGAATATGAAAAGCATCGCCTTTGCTATGTTCTTGCCGATAATACATCTTATGAAAAACAGATAGACGAAACCAAAACGAGGTATATCCTGAGTATGGATATGTCTTTTTTGAAAGAGGCAAGTTCAGACGAAGAAACGATAAGAAAGCTTGACGATGTGGACGAGCAGATACATCAATTGGGCGATGATTATATCAATGCCTTTGAGGGAATATTCGGCACAAAGAAATTGAAGTCAAGCGAATATTCCGATAAACGTGCTGTGTACAATGATTTACTGATTTTTAATGGCAGGGAAAAAGATGAATGAGATTATAATAAGTATCAAGCCTGAGTGGTGCAGAAAAATAATGACAGGGCAGAAAACGGCAGAAGTTAGACGGACAAAGCCAAAACTGAACACGCCTTTTAAATGCCTTATTTATTGCACGAAGGACGCTAAGTCAAATGAGCTTTACAAGGGCAAGGTGGTAGCTGAGTTTGTTTGCGATAAGATATTTAATATTGATGCAGGCAACAAGGCTGAGATAATCGAGAACTCCTGCCTCACCGAAGAACAGTTGGAAACGTATGGCGGAAAATATGCTTGGCATATTTCTTGCTTAAAAAAATATGTTCCAGTATTGCCGCTTGAAACCTATTTGAAAAAAGCTCCGCAATCGTGGTGCTATATAAAAATGTGACATTTGTGTCCACTTTTGAGCAAGTTTTGAACTTGCTCTTTCTTTTTGCGCCGAAGCCTATAAAACGCTGCATAGCTATCACGATACAGCGTTTTTATATAAAGAAATATGATGAAGGTGGTCGGGCATGAGGCTCATTTGTTGTTTAAAATTTTATATTTACTATTGACAAAAGTGTTATAATATGATATAATATATATATAAGATAACCTACTTTATTAAAGGAGTGCTGATTATGGGCAACGCATTAGTTGAATTTTATCCGACACCGAAAACTCTCATTGATAAAATGCTTGACGGAATAGATTTTAATACCGTGAAAACCGTATTAGAGCCAAGCGCAGGAAACGGAGCTATCGTTGAGGGCTTGTTGGAAAGAAGTAAACAATCATATCGTGGCGAGAAAATAGACATTGACGTAGTGGAGATAGAGCCTGATTTTCAGAAGATTTTAAAAGGCAAGGGATATAAGCTTGTGTATGATGATTTTCTGACTTTTGAGGCAGATAAGCACTATGACCTTATCATTATGAACCCACCATTTTCAAACGGTGATAAACACCTTTTGAAAGCGTTGGAAATGCAGGAGAATGGCGGCGAGGTAATCGCTATTGTTAATGCTGAAACTATTCGCAATCCATTCAGTAATCGCCGCAAGGAACTTGTGAAGTTGCTTGAAGAATATAACGCTGAGATAAACTATCTGCCTTCTGAGTTTACAAGTGCCGATCGCACAACAAACGTTGAGGTCGCAATGATTAAAGTTAAAGTGCCTTGTGTATATAAAAGTGATATTCTGAAAAATCTTGAACGTTCAGAACTGGAGCAAGAGGACAGAAACTTTGAGCCAACTGACGTTGCAAGCGGTAATTACTTTCAAAATCTCATTGACTCATACAATCTTGAAGTTGCCGCAGGCAAGAAACTTATAACCGAATACTTCGCTTTAAAACCTAGATTTTCAAGCAGTTTTAAAAAGGACTCTTATCAAAGAGATATCATAAAGCTTGAAGTCGATGAACATTCATATAAAGAGAATTATGGTGAAATGATTAACCGTTTCATTTATTCAATGAGATATAAGTATTGGAACGCTTTGTTCCATTCTGACGAGTTTATGAAGCTGTTCACAAGCAAGCTTAGACAAGACTTTATGTCAAAACTTTCTGAAATGAAATACTATGATTTTAACCTTTTCAATGTTCTCCAAATGAGAATAGAGCTATCAAGACATTTGCTTTCTGCTCTCGAGGACAACATCTTGCAGTGCTTTGAAGAGTTTAGTACGAAATATTCGTGGTATTCTGAATGTGCCAACAACATTCACTACTATAACGGTTGGGCGCATAACAAGGCGCACTATGTAAACAAAAAGGTTATCATACCGCTTTCGGCGTGGAATGATATTTTTAAGAGATTTTCTTATTACAGAGTGGAAGAAAAGCTCAAAGATATCGAAAGGGTCTTTGAGTATCTTGACGGCAGCGACCGCATTAATTATCACGATCTTTCTTCGATACTCAAAGTGGCTGAAAACATGGGAGAAAGTCGAAATATTGAGCTGAAATATTTCAATGTTTCATTCTACAAAAAAGGAACTTGTCACATTGAGTTTACTGACGAAAAGCTTCTGAAAAAATTCAACATTTACGCAGGCAGACAGAAAAACTGGTTGCCGCCACATTACGGTAAGAAGTCGTACAATGAAATGACCGATGATGAAAAAGCCGTCATTGATGAATTTGAGGGAGAACAGGCATATGAAGAGGTGTATGAACATTCAGAACAGTATCTTATTGAGAATAATGAACTTTTGAAACTTTGTGGATAGGAGCGTACAATGAGCAGAATGACAAAGAAACAGCGTGAAGAATTAAGAAAAAAAGAAATCGAACGTAAAAGAGAAAACTTAAAAAGGACGTATAATGCTTATCTTTTATATCACCGTTATAAAAATATAACGTGGATAGCAGAAAATGATATTCGCAGAAAGAGTGCAAAAATCATTGTAAATAATTATTTTTTCACAGTGTTTAGTGGAATTGAGCATCGTTGTAAAGAAAAGCCAACGGGATATAAAATATGGTGCAATACGATAGCGAGCTTTGGAGATAATGAATACTGGGTGTTGAGTAAACCGCAATGCGTTCAGGGTCATTTTATAGAAACGTGTCCTTTTTGTGGTGCAGATTTAAAACACCGAAAGGGAAGTGTTGTTCTCATTAAGACGAAGAGAAGCGAAGAAGAATGGCAAAGAGCTTTTGACCGTTCGTTGTGATATTATGTATCATCGAAGCAGAGTTGAGAAGCTATTCAAAGTAAAGGAGAAATAATATGGACGTATCAAAAATCAGCATGGAGAAGATCGAAATAGCAGTTAAAGATTTTAATCAGGAAGTATATTGGCGGAACGAAAATATAAAGAAATATGGAGAACCGTTCGGTATGTTTATAAAAATAGTTTATGACAAAGAGATAAACGACCTGTATGTTTCTTTTATCACGCACGAACTTTGCGAGTTATATTTCGAAAAAGATGACCGATATGTTGACCTAACAGAAAATATGGAACGAAAGGTAACAGTTGAAGAAATTACAAAAGCCTTGACGAACATCTAAAAATAACCCAAAATGCTTACGAATGGCGGTGCTGAGAAATCAGTGCCGCCATTCGTGCTATATGTGTCACAATTGTTCCTTTCCGAGTGTCAAACGCCTCACGCCTAACTGCTATAACATTTGCAAATATACGGCTTATGGTGAATGTGGTCGGGACAGACCCATAATATAAATTCTCATTTTGCTATTGACAAAACGCATATAATATGATATAATATATTTATAAGATAATTCGTAATTAATTTTAGTGAGGAGTGGTTTTATGCCAACAGCAACAGCATTTGACTGGACTGGAAATCAAACGTCCATATTTTCCACGCTTGCCGCAAGTAATCATTCAAAGACCGAGAGGCAGGCTGATGATTACTATGCTACCGACCCGATAGCGGTTGAAAAGCTATTGGAAAAAGAACATTTCAACCATTATGTGTGGGAGTGCGCCGCAGGCGGTCTGCATATCTCTAATGTGTTGACTGCTCACGGATATAAGGTAAGAAATTCTGACATAACAAGTCGAGGAAACAGGAGCATAGAAGAGCTTGACTTCTTCAAAGCCGAGAAGGATAAAATGTCACCTGATATCATTACAAACCCACCATACAAGTATGCAAGCGAGTTTGTTGAACACGCCTTGGATATTTCAATGGATAGTGTTAAGGTTGCTATGTTCTTAAAAATTCAGTTTTTGGAGAGCAAAAAAAGGCGAGAAATGTTCAAAAAATATCCACCTAAGAAAATCTATGTTTTTACAAATCGAATGAACTGCGGTAAAAACGGTGTGTTTGGCAAAGAAAGTTCGGCGGTGTGCTATGCGTGGTTTATTTGGGAAAAGGGATATACAGGACTTCCGAATGTGGATTGGATAGATTAGAATGTAAGAGAGCTGACATTTCGGCTCTCTTTTTTTGTGAGCTACATATGGCGCAGAGAGGCATACAAAACGCCTCACGCCTATCACGATACAGCTTTTATATATGCAAGCCGTATGGTGATAGTGGTCGGAAATTCAGAGTTGAGAAAAAATATTCATTTATCTATTGACAAATGTAATATAATATGATATAATATATGTATAAGATAACTTGAACTTAAAGGAGCGTTGAGTATGGAAGAAAAAGAATATCTTACCAAAGAGAAAATTTTTGCTATGATTGAGAGAGGCATGAAAAAAGTTGACTTTCAAGAGCAGATAGTTTTTTTCTACAGCGAACAAGGCTACATCTATAAGTCTGATAAGAGCTTTGAAGAGCTGAAAGACGATGAAGTCTGTTACATACCTGAGTATTATGCTGAGGTCAATGACGAGGGCTTGCTTGAAGATGTTGATATTTATACGAAAACTGATTTTATGGAAATCTGCGGAAATATCAAATGGCAGGCTTCTGCGTTGTATGAGTGCGTGGATTGGCAGCACCCTGAAACCCTTTATGATGAAACAGACTGGGAAGAAGAAGCAGAATACTATGTGGAAAGTGCAATGTAATGTAGATTAAAGGAGAGTTAAAGTTATGAGCTATGATATCGTATTTCAGAGAGCGTTTGTAAGAGTTAATGAAAAGGAATGTATACCTATGGTGCTTATGGGTTGCAATAATCTGACGGAGCTTTGCTATGACCGTAATGGCAGACCATATGAAAGACGTGTGAGAAACTGGGGAACGTTGCACTATGTAAAATCGCCTGACGATAAGTACGATGCGTGCGTGACAGAGGAAGCGTTCTGCAAGGCTGTTCCTGACGTTGAACACGAGTTCTTTCTGTTCAATAGCAGATTTCTGTTCAAGAAAAATATGAGAGCTTTTATAAGAAACGGCTTCAAACAGGCTTATACGGCAGAGGACTTTTCAATTTCAGGCAACAATCTGAGGTTAGAAGTGATAGAGTACAAAAAAGATAAGAACTATACTCAAAATCTCATTTACGGAAAAGTAGTTGAAACAACCGCAGATTTGCAAAAAGCCGTAGAGGAAGCAAGAGACGTAATGAAAGAGTACAACGGCGGAGAAATGCTTGTTATGGACGTTACAACATTTTATGACGAACAGGTGAGTAGGTGGAGTGCGTGATGAAGCCGATAGCAATGCTTGATATATCAGAGCAGGGAAGAATAAAAATTGTGGATAGTAATGGCGATTATGTGACATATGTGTCTACTATGGATATGAGTAAGGAAGAAGTTCTCTCGTTTTTCAAAGATTTTCACAAGGCAATTAAGTCCGATAAAGATATGTGCAAATTTTTGAAAAACATAAGTGACGATATCGTAGAGATTTCCCCTTGCGGAGATTATGCTAAGCTTTGTGAAAAGTATGGTGCTGAGTATGTAAATGTTATCGGCTCATACTGTTTGAGAATGTCAGAATAGGAGGTAAAAATGCAAAATAGTATTGCAACGTTGTGTTGGAATTGCAAACACGCCGTTCCAAAGATCAACAGGGAAACAGGTGGTTACATTACAGGGTGTGATTGGTCAATACGCCGTAAGCCTATACTGGGTTGGGAAACGTGCTGCCATAGGACGTATGCAGGCACGAACGGTATACTTGAAACATACACTGTTACATTTTGCCCGAAGTTCAAAGAAGGATAAGATATAAGAGGACTGAACATCGGTCCTCTTATATCTTTTTTGTGACACATATAGCACAGCAGCTAGATGTGGAAATTATAAAACGCCTCACGCCTAGCTGCTATGGCGTTTGTATATAAGGCTTATAGCGATAGTGGTCGGGGGAGTGATATTTATAGCACAAATATTTTTCTGAGAAATTTGCAAAACACTATTGACAAACGTTTTATAATATGATATAATATATACATAAGAATAAAAGGAGTTGAGCGTTATGACAATTAAGGTTAAAATCTATGATAAGGTCAAGTACGATCCGACAAGCAGAAAGACGGCAGAAACCATTTTTGAAAATGTAAAAGGTTTTGAAATGAGAGAACTTTCGGACGAAGAAGTTCGCCAAAATGGTTTTGACGAGTTTGATGAAAACAAGGAGTACGTCAAGCTTACTCTTGACAATGGAGACGTGGCAACATACAGAAGCTCTCACGCAGACTTCTTTAAGATTGATTAATTGAAAGGATTGATTAAAATGACAGGAACAACAGCAAAGATAATCACCCCACAGGCAACGATCATTAATGTAAAAGCAATAAGCACAATCGCAGAAATGATTGAGCAGTCGAAAAGAATGTCACTTCTTTGTAGTGATGATAGAACGGAAAATATGTGGGTCGATGATGAACTCGTACTGCACTACACAACAGAGGGTGAAGAAAAGCAAACTATAATGTCACGTTGGTCGCTTTCTCAGCTCTGCACTAAAATCGGCATACCAGTCAAGTATATGTACAAGTGCATTGATGAACAGCACGTCAAGCTTGCTCAGACCAATATAAACGAGTGGCTGACGGAGTTTAATAATAGCAGGGCAGGCGCAGTTATCAGAAAATGCTACTCTGAAAACACAGAGTATAGCAGGGGAATAGTTTCGGAAAGATATTCACTTTATGATAACTCACAAATTTTGACGGCGATAAACAAGTCTGTTGATTTTGATAACTATGATATCAGAGGACAAATATTGACCCCTGAAAGGTTTCATTTGAGATGGACTAACAAAAAGAAGCTCAATGTAAAAGACGTCGGCGATCTGTTTTCGGGTATAATGATAGACAATTCAGAGGTAGGACAGGGAGCGTTGAAAATAACCTTTATGATGTACCGCTTGCAATGTACTAATGGTATGGTTATGAACACGCAAGCACCGCTTGTATACTGCAAACACTATGGCGGTACGATAGAAAAGTTTTCGGAAAGACTTCACACGCTTCCAAGACTGTTGAGCGAGGCAGAGGAGTATATGACTACACTCATAGATAGAAACATTAAAAAGAAAATGAGCAAGGAAGAGGTTGAGGAGTGCTTTAGAAAAATAAAGAAAGCACTTAAAATGTCAGATGACGGAATTGAAAAGCTCGGCATACTGAGAGAAATCTATGCGGACGAAATGGGCGAGAACAGCTTTGCAATTGTGAACGCCTTGACCGACTACAGCAAGGACTTTTCAATTGACAGGCGCATAGAGATAGAGACATATGCAGGCAAGCTCTTTAAAGCTGCTTAAAGAATAGGACGTGTCATTGTGGCACGTCCTATTCTTTTTTGCACTCTGCCGCATACAAAACGCTTAACAGCTATCACGATACTGCTTATATATACAAAGAGAAATATGGTGATAGTGGTCGGCGTGCTACATATAGCACAAAATCAGAAAAAATTTTTTGAGAAATTTGCAAAATACTATTGACAAATGCGTTATAATATGATATAATGTATACATACCGATAAGATGATTAATACTTCTTGAAAGGGGTTTTGAAAATGGCAAAGTTTTTAGTAGCATACAACAAAAAAGGTGGTGTTGGTAAGAGTACCACTTGCATTAATCTTGCGTTTAATCTCGCTGTTCTCAGGAACAAAAAAACACTTCTGATTGATATTGATAATCAGGGTGACAGCTCACGTTTTCTTGACGATGTGGACGAGGATAAAAACCTGTATAACGTGCTTAACGGCAAGTATGAGGTAGAGGACGTTATAAAGAACACTCGTTATGAAAATCTTGATTGCGTGACGTTTGGCAAGGTTGAGTATCTTAATACGGACGTAAAGGACATTGAGGAAAGGCTGATGAAGCCGTGGAATGTACTTGATGAAAGATACGATTTTATCATCATCGACTTGCCCCCTGCTATAAGCTCCCTTAACAGAGCTATATTTGCTATGACGGACGGCATTATCGTTCCTGTTGATTTATCAGAGTACAGTCTGAATGGCTTAGAAGCCGTTGTGGGAGAGGTCAAGAAGTACGGCGGAAAAATTGAGGGAATACTCATTACAAAGTACAAGAAGAAAAATGCACTTCACACAAAGCTTGCAGGACTTATAAAATCATCGGGAATGGGAAAGGTTTTTGAGTTCGTTCCTGAGAGCAACGCTATTCAGAACTCGCCAAGCTATGGCGTAACGGTATACGAGTATTTCAAGCGTGCAAACGCAGTTTATGAAAAGCTCACAGACGAAATAATTTAATATACAAAAAGGAGATTTTGAGAATGGGAAGATTTAATACGGACAGACTTGAAAGCAAGGTAAACAACATCAAGACGGCAAACGAACAGTTTGAGAAAATCAACATCAATGACATTATCGACTGCTCAGACAATCATTTTCCGCTGACGGAAATTGAAGAACTTGCATACGATATCGCCGAAAGAGGTCTTGACGATAACCTTGTGGTTGGACGTTGCAACAAGGAAGTTGCTGAACATTACGGCGTGAAAGAAGGGCAGTATCTTCTTATCAGCGGTCACAGACGTAAAACAGCTATTATGTACGCAAATGAGCATATTGACAACTTCAATATGCAGGAGATTATGTGCAAAATAAAGCCGTTCAATTCTGTTGCAAATGCCAAGTATCAGCTCAATATGGCGAATTTGCAGAGCCGTAGACTTACAAGCAGTGACCTTATGAGAGCCTTTACAGAACTGAAAAATCTGTTGCCTGACCTTGAAAAAGAGGGTATGAAGATATCAGGCAGAACGAGAGATTTTATTGCAAAGACTTTGAACATTTCTTCTGCGCAGGTCGGCAAAATGGAGAACGTGTATAATAATGCTGTTGACGAAGTAAAGACAGAAGTCGAGCAGGGAACGCTTTCTATCAACGCCGCAAATGTTATCGCAAGACTTGACGATAACGAGCAGAAGGACATTATCAACAACTATTCTGAAACAGACCGTTATGACGAAGCAAAAAAAAGGGTAGAGGAGATAAGAGCGAGGAAAGAAGCTGAGACAACAGCCGAGCCTGACGAGCCGATCGAAGAAGAGCCTGATAACGTTCCAAATGCAACACCGAACATCACAGTTGCAACAAGAAATGACGTTGAAAAGACTGTCACAGTTGAGAAGAACACCGAAACAGAAAACTCAATGATATGGGATAACGAGCTTGTACTTAAATCTGTTGATTATGTGTTCAACAAATTTTCGCTGAACGTTTCAGAAGAAACGAAAAATCAGCTCAAAGGCATTGAAATGATGTTGAAATCAATGCTCAAAAAGACGGCAGAACAGGCAAGAGAATTTATCGGCGAATAAAAAGCAAGAGAGTTCCAAAAGGAACTCTCTTTTTTGCTCTTTTGCCCACCGTGATAGAACGTTTTACACCTAATAGCTACGATGTTCGTATATAAGGTTTATGGTGAGGGTGGTCGGAAGCGGACACTTATAGCACAAAAAAATACGATAGGCATTGACAAATTCGACTAAATATGATATAATATATACATAGATTATTATAAGGAGAGAGTTAAAAATGTCACGAAAGAAAAGCATTGAAAATGAGCCACTGCCTTTTACTGAACTTAAACGGTTTGCCAAAACATATCCAAATGTGTGGAGTACCTGCGATATGTTTCACAATAATAACGGTAAAAACGGATTGCCACCTTGGAATAAACTTTGTGAAGTGCAGATATCGGCAACGCTGTCGATAATGACGAAATATCCTCGTACAACTATAGACAAAATGTTTCCTGCTGAATGTGCCGCTCTGTATGCTTGGCGCAAACACAAGATAATATACAAATTTGACAAAGACATGGCGAAAATGCTTATGGAGCAAGCGGAAGATTTAGAAGTTCCTTTAGACGTGCTTTATTCCTTGCCATATCCTTGTATATACATAGAGTTGGACGAAAACGTAGGCTTTTTTGTGTGGTTTGAGGACGATTATTATACACACGTTATGGAACTGCGTATGTTTATACTTAGACGTAATGCGGACGGAACAATCTCACACAATGAAAACATTATCCTTCACCTTAAAGAAGGTTGGAGCATATCTGACGGCGTAAGAGATATGATTAAGACTATTCAGCATAATCTTAACGACAAAGAAATTCAAAAGCAAGTCAAAGAATTTGGCTTTACCTCAGATAAGTCTGATCCTGATAAGCAGTTTGAAGTTCAATATATAATGGCGAGTAGCTTGATACAGCTCGTTTTGTATATTTGTGCGGAAAATAAAGACGTGCAGGAAAACGAAGAACAAAAAAGCATTTCAAAACCATTCAACAAGGAAAAGCCAAAGGACGTTTTCAGAGAGATACGGAAGTGGGACGTTGGATATAGAGTTGGAAATGTGATCCGCAAGGCTAACAAAACCAGTGAAAGCAGCTCTGCTTCTGAACATAGCAATGTAAGTCACGGAAGCAGCGTTGGCAAACGTCCTCATAGTAGACGAGGACATTATCATCATTACTGGGTAGGCTCGAAAAAAGACGGAACACGGCGTATTATTTTGAAATGGGTCGCACCGATGTTTATAAACGGAGATATTGATGATATAATACCGACAACATATGAACTGAAATGAAAGGACATTCGATGAAAAAAGAAAAGGAAGATTGGATAGTTGAGAAATTTGTAAATGACGTTTCTTTGTTTTTATGGCAAGAAAAGCATTTGAAGGCAAGATTTAATGTGACAACGGAAGAACTTAGACGTTGTGAGGGATTGGCTCGTATAAAAGTGTGGGAAGGAAAAGAAGGTATTCTTACGAACAGAAACATTTTAACTGCTATATGCTCACTGGATTTTGATGATCCAGTATGGGTAAAGATAATTAAAGAAGATATAGCAGAGGAAATGTATTAAAAAAACTGCGGTCATAGGGTGTGCGCCTTGTGACCGCAGTTTTTTTTGCGGCATATAGAAAACGCTTTACAACTAACAGTGTTGGCATTTGTATATTCAAGACCTGTAGTGAATGTGGTCGGTGCGGACATATATGTCACAAGATTTTTTGCTAAAATTCACACATTGCTATTGACAAATACGCTATAATATGCTATAATATATACATAAGATAATTAATGCTTATGAAAGAGGTTTTGACTATGTTACTAAGCGAATTTGTTGAAATGACAGGCTTTGAGCCAACGGCTGACGATTATGAACAGATCGAGCAGGAATATTATAACTTTAACGGAGACAAGAGCGAGTTCTGCCGTAATTGGCTTGAAACACACGGCGTACAAAAGCTCTACTGTGATACTGCAAGAAAGCTTGAAGCTTCTCAGTCAAGAGTCAAACTCCTTGAAGAAGAGGTTGAACGTCTAAAAGAAGAACTCGACAAGGAATTTGAGTGGAAGCCAACAACAAGCTGTGGCACTCAGTTGAGCAATGAGAAGTACAATGAACTGATGAACTGCGGTTTTGCAGAAGAAATGACGGACGAGGAAGCAAAGAAACTGCTGTACAACTTGTTTGGCTTTGCAAAGGAACGTATCTCAATCATAGCGACCGTTGATAAATACGAGATAAACAGACATAATCAGCTCAGGATATCAGAAACGATTTTGAGAAAGCCACTATATGCTTCTTCTGATTATAACTACATACGCTTCGACTGTGGCTGTATGAGTTATGAGTACATCAATGATGAACTCGTGAAATACGAAAGCTAGGGGGTGCAAAGAATGAGCAAGTACGGTATATTCAAAGCAAACATATGCGTAAAAAGACTGCCTCTGAAAATGTTGGATATAATCGAGAGCGACAACTATATCGGAAAACCTTTAGAAGTTTTTGATACGGCGGAGCAAGCCGTATCAAAAATGAATGAGGAGTATTTTTCAAGTATTAAGAAAGTACACCAATATCCACGAGGTCACTTTTACGATTGCACCGCTTACTTTGTGAGCGAGTGCGTATCTATCTATGGTGATGATGTTGTTTCTGATGTGTTCGATATTGACGAGCTTGAAAGCACAGGCAACAGCCTTTTCTTTAAGGGCGTTTCTCAGCTTAAAAGAGAGCTGAAAATTGAGCCTAAAAGATTTTGCATAAAAGAGAAGAATATTGACGGTAGCAAGGTTACAGCCTGCGGCGAGACTTTGTATTTCAAGTGCGATGTAAAAAGGCTGAAATGGTATGTGCAGGAGTGTATCTCGGACAGAGAAGCGTTTGAGGATATGCAATGTGAAGAACATTACACTTCTGATGAAGTCAAGGAATGTGATACATATATCCACGCTGTTTCGTAAAGACTCTTGGCAAACGAACTGAAATGTGGTATTATGAAAGGGGAAATGATAAATATGAAAGGAATGATTGGTATGACAAACGAAAGATTTGATAGCAGCATAGGTGAACATTATAGCCCCACCTACATTGCAGGGCTGAGTGACAAGGAACTTGCGGACGAAATCAATAAGCTTGATTTTTATGACGGTGATCTTCTACGAGATTTGTGTTATAGAGCAGACTTGCTTGACGAATACTGTGAAACGAATGGCGTTGGCGAGGTTGCCGAAATTTGCGAAAAAGCCGCCAAAATTCTTGGAGTTGAGATTGACGTATAAAGAGAATAATTAAATCAGCCGATAAAATAATGTCGGCTGATTTTTTGTGAGCTGATAAGGTTTATAAAACGCCTTACAGCTATCACGATACAACCTATGTATAAAAAGATAATGGTGATAGTGGTCTGAATGTGCTATATGTGTCCGCTTGAAGTCGCAAAATTGGTACTTCAAAAAAATAAAAAAATCTCAAATAGTTATTGACAAACACCTTAAAATATGCTATAATATAGTCATACCGATAAGATGATACTTTCGGAATATGAGAAGGCAGTAGCCGATATAAAAAAGGAGTGTAATTACAATGAAATCGAATATAAACGAAAACAATTCTGATACAAAAACATTTGATTTTATAAGTGCAGGCAGATATAATGCTATTAAAGTTAAGGATTTAGGCAACGGTAAGCTTGCAGTTACTAATTATCTTGATGATAATGTTCGTACCATAGAAATAGAAGCTGAAATGCCTAGAAATAGTTTTCAGGCAGATTTACTTTATAGCAAATGCGAATTTTATAAGTATCAAGATTATACGGGTTTAGAATATAGACAAATGCCTAAAAATAGAGTTCGCTGGTAATTTCAAATGCAAGACAGAAAAAATATTAAAGGAACGTATAAAGTTAGTATATCGTGCAGGGAGCAGATATAAAAAAGGAGTATAAACGTTATGAAAAATGCAGAAATGTCTATCGGACGGAATATAGAAATAGAGCCAATAAAGTTTGTAGTTGAGGAAAAAGGCAAACAGATCAAAATTGACGGCTGCAAAGTTATAACTGAGTTTGGTACAGTATATTTTAACTACGAAGCCTATATTGCAACCTTCTTTGTAGAATTAGTAGCAGACTTACCTGACTATAGACATTATTCTGACAAAGAAATCGTCAATATGATGAAAGAACAAGCACAAAAAGACTGTTATAAATGGTATAGTTCTGACAAAATAATTAAGGAAGAGGAAAAAACAACTTGGTGGAAGTTTGAACTTGAAAACAAACACAATTTCAACGTCAAAAAGAAGCTTGTAGAGGAAGGTCACAGTAAGATTTTTAAAGAGTGGAGCAAATATTCCACAATCACGAAAGAAGATTTTATAAAAGCGTTGGAGTGGGTATGCAACGATCCATTGACAGAGGACGGCAAGGTCACAAGAGAGATAGGCTTAACTCCGACAAACATTGTCAAGCTCACTCGTGTGTACAATGATCTAGGACTGTCGAGCTTGTATAAAGACGGAGAATGGTGGAATGGTGAAATATTCACTATGCCTTGCGAAAATGAGCATGAAAAGATGTTTTCGTATGACGGAAAGAATGTCGAAGCAACATATAAAGTTAGTATATCGTGCAGAAACTTTATATAGTAAAGGAGTGTAGTGTTATGAAATACGGAATTTTTTTTGCTATTGTAGAACAGATAGTCCCGCCTATCAGCGCAATCGACATTATTTACGCAAAAAAATTTATCAACACCCCTGTGGCGATTTTTGACGATGAAAACACCGCAAGGGCGGCGTTGAAAAAATATGCACGCAGTGTCCGAAAAAACTGTGATTTTGACAGCACATTTGATTTTCTGGTGGTTTTCATAGCCCCGT
>OGHO01000279.1_pt1 | contig 74882 bp, 60 predicted proteins | sample 1571421 | NCBI WGS metagenome assembly OGHO01 (sample SAMEA2581937, study PRJEB24529) | metagenome | biome: Human gut stool | place: China | collected 2011
TCTTCGGAAAAAGCACTATTTTTAACACATAAAGGGAAGCGCATATCCCGGAGCGTCGTCTACCGCACGGTGCAGGAGGAACTCACCCGCGCGGGCGTACAGGGCAAGAAAAGCCCGCACGTATTGCGGCATACGTTCGCCACGCACCTGCTGAACGGCGGAGCCGACATGCGCGAGATTCAGGAGCTTTTGGGCCACGCCTCGCTGCAGGCCACGCAGGTCTACACGCACAACAGCATCGCCCGGCTTCGGGAGATATACGCAAAAGCCCATCCCCGCGAAAAGGGAGGGAAGTGATTAACTTTTATAAACTGTAAGGCTATGAACGTACAGATTCAATCCGTGAAATTCGACGCAGACAAACGGCTGATCGAATTCGTAGAGCACAAAATGGAAAAGCTCGACCGCTTCGCAGAGCGTTCGACCGGTGCCGAGGTCATTCTGAAACTCGATAAAGACCATGAAAAAGGAAACAAGATCGCAACGATCACACTCCATATGCCGGGCGAGGACCTCGTGGCCTGCCACCAGTCCAAAGCCTTCGAGGAGTCGGTGGACGAAGCGATCGACGCCCTCAAGCGTCAGATAGACAAATTCAAGAGCAAATCGGAAAAGTAAACCCACCAACCAATCAAATAACCTTTAACTTCAATGCCGCAGCGGCCGTCCTTTTCGGGGCGGCCGCTGCATTTGAAAACATCCGGCACATGGCGACCGCGGGAAGCGGCAAACACCCGGCACGCGAAACTATCCGGAAGCCGAGAACACGCGGCCGTTGGGAACACACGGAATCGGGAAGCACACGTCATCCGAGAACCGTTGAAAGCGGGAAAAAACCGGCACGCGAAAACGCCCGGAGGCTGAAACCGCGCGGAATTCCGGCGAATGACTCCGCCCCAGCGCGGAGCCGCACACAAAAAAAAGCGACCGGAAACCGATCGCTTAGTAGTGGATAGGGGATTCGAACCCCTATGTCGTGCGTGAGAGGCACGTATCCTAACCCTTAGATGAATCCACCGTGTGAGTTTTGTGGTGCAAAGATAACGCCTTCTTTTAAAACTGCAAAATTTTCCTGCAAATTCTACGATTTTTTTTGGGAAACCCCGCATATAGCCGCATTTTCCGTATCTTTACGATAAATACAAAACATGTCCAGACCATGAAATACATCAAAACCGCCATACTGATCGCAGGCATGGCTGCGGCGACGGCAGCCTGCACGCGGAAGCCCGTCGCTCCCCAATTCGGCATGCTGTCCATCGACACCCTCATCGGCACGCCCGCAAACGGATGCAAGATCGAATACCGTTTCGCCACGATCGCCAACGCAGAGAAATCCCCCGCCCTGCGCTCCATCGAAGCCGCCAACGCAGGCTATTTCTTCGAACTGGAAGAGTTCGGCGGCACGGCGCGTCAGGCGGCCGATTCCGCCCTCCGCCAGATCGCCGCGGAGCTTGCATTTCCGCAGAGCGCCCCGCAGATGACGGAGCCTTACGAAATCTCGGCCGAAGCCGAAGCAGCCGTCACGGACTCGCTCGTCACCTACATCATCAGCCGGTGGAGCTACACGGGAGGGGCGCACGGCATGTACGCCACGGAGTGCCATACCTATTCGCTGGCCGGAGGGTACGAACTCTCCACGGCGGACCTCTTCTCCGAACGGCAACTGCTCGGCATGGAGGCCCTGCTGCGCAGGAAACTCTGCGAGCAATACGAAGCCGCCAACGACGACGAGCTGGCCGAACGGGGATTTTTCCCGGAATACATCTCCCTGACGGAGAATTTCCGGATTACGCCCGAAGGGATCACCTTCTACTACAATCCTTACGACATCGGATGCTATGCGCTGGGAGCCGTCGACGTGACGATGAGCCGCGAAGAGCTGGAGAATCTGTAACATCCTCCGAAAAAGAGACGGCCGCAGGGCCGTAAAATGAAAAAAGGCCGGAGTCTCACGACTCAGACCTTTTTTTTGGCGGGGAACCACCCCCTCCAAAAACGAGGTTTAATCGGAGGTATTCGACTCTCGGACGAGCACCGCCCTTCAAGTCTTAGTAACGGAATCTCCGTTACAACCTGCCGATTTCCTCAACCAACCTAAAACTACTAACCTAAATGAACCTTAAAACTTCACTGCAAAGATACGGGGCGTTTTTGAATTACGCAAATATTTTATGAATATTTTAAATATATTTAACAATTTGGTAACATTGGCGGCGAAAAAGCGCTGAAAAAGCCCCTCAGGGCGGGTTCGGAGAGAATCCCGGCGCCTGCCGTCCCACAAAAACAGCGTAGGAAAAAGTTGCAGGAACGACGGCCTGCAAACAAAAAAAAGCCACGGGAGAAAAAAAGGCGGCAGCAAAGAAAAAAGCGACGGCGGATAAAAAGGCGACGGACAAACCGACCTAAGAAAAAACCGGCGGCGAAAAAAGGCAACAGACTAACCGACCGAAAAAAACCGGCGGCGAAAAAAAGGCGACAGACTAACCGACCGGAGAAAACCGGCGGTTCGGAAACGGGCACAAAAAAAAGGAAACACGGAATCGGACTGCTGTCCGGGTTCCAGAGTTTCCTCACCAACCTAAAACTACTAACCTAAATGAACCTTAAAACTTCACTGCAAAGATAAGGCGAAAAAAGATTCCGTGCAAGTTTTTATTAAAATATTTTTATAATTTTTTCATATTTTTTAATAAAATTTGTCGTACAAATACAGTAAAATATTGATTCTAAATCATATAACTAATCCGGAAAAATATTTGCAACTCGCAATATTTTTTTCCGCTCTCCATGCAGTATTTGCCGCAAACGCGCGTTTATACATAGTGACTCCCTATATTGAAGGGCCGTCGCCGATGGAAGACGGGAATAAATCACTACCTTTGCGCAATGAACAAAGCGGTAGGCATTATACAACATACCGGAAACCGGAACAACGGAACGAAGGCACAACGGCAAAGATATTGCGTCGTGCCGTATGCGGCCGTACCGGTAAGGCATCCTAAAAACATGTTACTGTAATGACTGTATCGTTGATCATCTCCACTTACAATTGGCCCAGAGCCCTCTATCTGTGCCTCGACAGCGTAATGCAGCAGACTGTCATGCCTTCGGAAATCATCATCGCCGACGACGGTTCGGGCATCGCCACACGCGACGTAGTCCGCCACTTCGAAGCGGTTTCGCCCGTACCGGTACGCCATATCTGGCACGAGGACGACGGATTCCGGCTGGCGGAAATCCGCAACAAGGCCATTGCGGCCAGCCGCGGAGAATACGTCATCCAGATCGACGGCGACCTGATCCTGCAACGTCATTTCATTCAGGACCACATGATTTTCGCGCAGCCCGGCTGCTTCGTCACCGGATCGCGCGGCATCATTACCGAGATGCTCACCAATCAGGTGCTGCGGGGCGAGATCACCTCGCTGACCCCGCTGATGAAGGGCGTCCGCAACAGCAACAACGTCGTCCGGATTCCGCTGATGGCCTATCTCTACCGGACGCTGGGTCCCTCCCGCTTCGTCAAGGGGTGCAACATGGCCTTCTGGCGCAGCGACCTGATCCGCGTAAACGGTTACGACGAAGAGTTCCGGGGCTGGGGAGGAGAAGATTCGGAACTGGCAACCCGGCTCAACAACAGCGGCGTGAGACAGCGGTGCATGAAATTCCGCGGCATCGTCTTCCACCTCTACCACGGTAAATGCGACCGCGACCGGCAGTCCGCCAACGAGGAACGCTACAAACAAAGTCTCTCCGAACACCGCACCCGCTGCCGGTGCGGACTCGACCGGCACCTGCCCGCATCGGAGCGGATCGTATATACCAACACCGAGACTGCCGTCCCCGCAGGCGCAGGCAGCTGACCGAATTCCGACAATTTTCAGATTCCATATGCTTGTTTCAGTCATCACCCCCGTCTACAATACAGAGAAATACCTCGATGAATGCATCGGGAGCATTCTCTCGCAGAGCATGACCGATTTCGAGCTGCTGCTCATCGACGACGGATCGACCGACGGTTCGGGCGCAATCTGCGACCGTTACGCTGAAAAGGACAAACGCATCCGCGTATTCCATATCCCCAACGGCGGCGTCAGCGCGGCCCGAAATCTCGGACTGGACAACGCACGGGGCGAATTCGTGGTCTTCGTGGACTCCGACGACCGGGTCACTCCGGACCACCTCCAACAACTCGCCGACAGCAATATCGGAGAGGACGGAGTCGCCTTCACGAACCTGTTCGAAGAGCGTCCCGCAAGCGGCAGGCACCCCAACGGACACACCCGGATTTATGCGATACCGGATTGCCGGGTCACGGGCGGCCGGGATGCCTGCATGCCCGTACTGGCGCAGCTGCTGCGCAGACACTGCCTCGGCTGGACCTGCAACAAAATGTTCTCGCGCGCCACGATCGAACGGCACGGCCTGCGCTTCGACCGCAGCATCCGATACGCCGAAGACGAGATATTCACGGCCCAGTACTGCGCCCATATCACCCACCTCGTCAGCAACAGCAACCCCACATACCATTACCGGTACGTCCCCACGAGTCTGCTGCGCGGAAAGATAGACCCGATGATGCTGATGCGCATACGCCGCTACATCCACGAACAGTACAAGTCGCTGGGCTACTGCGACGAGATACTCTACCTCACGACCCGGACGCAGTTTTCGCGCCTGCGCCGCGAACTGCGCAGGACCAAAGGCTGGAACGCAGAGCTGGCCAACGAGTTGGCGCAGGGCATACTGGACAACTGGAAGTTCTACCGCGCCTACGTCCGTTCGGAATTCCGCAAGGGATTCTACGACACGAAAGCCCTGTGGATCGCCCGGCTGAGCTGCATGATAAACTCCCGGCTATGGGTCAAGCTGGTCATCAAGGGACTGCACATATAACATATACAAACGGCAAACGCCGCATCCCTCGGATGCGGCGTTTCGTTTTTCGCACGCAATCAGCGGCGGAACATCTCCAGCAGCGGATAATAGCGCATCTGACGGCGAAGCTTCCACTTCCGGATCAGATTCAGGGGCTTGCGCTTCAGTCCCGTATGGCCGCGGGCGATATAGTCGTCGACGGCATCCAGCACGCGCGCCGAACAGCGGCAGTCGCGGTGCGGCTCATGGTGCATCGTATAGGCGCGAATCTCGCGCATCAGCTCTTCGGGCCGGGAGAGCGCCCGCTCCAGCGCCGGACCGACCTTTTCGGGACGGTCCACGTCGATCAGATGGGGGCCGGGATGCGAATTGCGGAAGGTGACGACGGGTTTGTCGAGGAACATGAACTCCAGAATGATCGACGAACTGTCGCACAACATCGCGTCGGCTCGCTGCAGGAGCGGCATCTTATCGGGTCCCTCGAAAAAGGTCACGTTGTCGTTTTCGGCGGCGATGCGCTTGTATCCGGCGATGATATCGGGATCGGTCAGCTTCGGATGGAAGGTGATGATCCAGTCCCACGGCTTGGTTTTGGCCAGCAGCTCGATCTCCTTCATCAGATGGGGCGCAGAACATACATTGCGCGTAAAGGTCGGCGGATAGAGAATGACGGGCCGGTCGTTGCGGGGCCTGAGCTGCGTTTCGGGTGAAAAATAGGTGTCGGCTTTGGGCCAGCCGGTCTCGTAGACCCGGAAAAACCCGTATTGCCGCTCCAGCTCCTTGAAATAAGGCGTACTGCTGGGACCTTGCGTGCAGTAGATGTCGAACCAGCCGCGCACGGTGAAATGGTCGTCGACCGCCTCGATGCGTTTCTGAATGGCATAACCGTGGAAAAGCGCCACCTTCACGCCCGGAAAGAAATCCGGAATGTAGTTGCCCGGCGCGAAAACCGCGACGGGATTGTAATCGACGGCTTCGCGGATCGTTTTCAGATGCACTTCGCCCTCCTCCAGCGCAACCGGACAATCCGCTTCGATAAACCACGCCGCAGAATCGCCGCGGCGGCGGATTTCATGCTCCAGCGGCCGCAGGATCGAATAGGCATAAGGCAGGGTAACGAACAAAAGGTACTTTTTAGGTTCCATCGGTCATATGGTTTTTAGATATCCTCAAGCTATGTAATTCTTCACCGCTTCGGCAATCCGCTCGCCGTCGAGAGCCGCCGAGATGATGCCGCCGGCATATCCGGCGCCTTCACCCGCCGGGAAAAGCCCGGCCGTTTCGGGGTGCATCAGCGTCGCAGGATCGCGCGGAATGCGCACGGGCGAAGAGGTCCGCGACTCCACGCCGACCACGACGGCTTCGTTGGTGACGAAGCCGCGCATCCGGCGGCCGAAGGTCGCAAGTCCCTGCCGCAGTCCCTGCGCGATGAATCCGGGCATCCACCGGTCGAGCCGCGAAGGGATGATCCCCGGAATATAGGAAGTTCTGGCAAGCGACGCGCTCGCACGCCCCGCGACGAAATCGGCGACGCGCTGCGCCGGAGCGATCTGACGGTCGCCGCCGTACCGCCGCGCCAGCTCCTCGAACTGCTGCTGGAATTTCAACCCGGCCAGCTCGCCCCATTCGGCGCGCAGGTGTTCGAAATCCGCCGGCCGCACTTCGGTCACCAGCCCCGAATTGGCATAGGGCGACGTGCGGCCGCTGGGCGACATGCCGTTTACCACCGACTGGGCGGCATCGGTCATGGCGGGGACGATGAATCCGCCGGGGCACATGCAGAACGAATAGACGCCGCGGCCGTTCTCCTGACTCACGAGCGAATAGGCCGCCGCAGGAAGGTATTCGCCGCGGGTTTCGCAATGATACTGGATCGAGTCGATCAGCGCCTGCGGATGTTCGATACGCACGCCCATGGCGAAAGCCTTGGCTTCAAGGCGCACGCCTTCCCGGTGCAGCAGTTCGTAAATATCACGGGCCGAATGTCCCGTAGCCAGCACCACGGCCGCACCTTCGACGAGCGTCGCGCCACACCATACGCCCCGCACCCGGCCGCCTTTGATTTCGAGGTCCGTCACCCGGCTGTTGAAAACGAACCCGCCGCCGGCATCGAGGATCGTCTGCCGGATGCGCTGCATGATACGCGGCAGTTTGTCGGTGCCGATATGCGGATGGGCCTCGTAAAGGATTTCGGGCGTCGCGCCGTGGAAGACGAGCGTCTGCAGCGCCTTGTTATAGTCGCCGCGCTTCTTGCTGCGCGTAAAGAGCTTCCCGTCGGAGAAGGTCCCCGCGCCGCCCTCGCCGAAAGCGTAGTTCGAATCGGGATCGACATCGCCGTTGCGGTTGATCTGCGCGATATCGACCTTGCGGGCCGAGACGTCGCGGCCCCGTTCCAGAATCACGGGCCGCAGGCCCAGCTCGATCAGCCGCAAAGCGGCGAAAAGCCCAGCCGGACCCGACCCGACGATCACCACTTCGGTCCTCCCCGCGACCGACGGATAGTCGAAATGCACGGGCGCAGGCCGGGGTTCGCGGTCTGCATAGACCTCCAGCGACAGGTTCACCTTGGGCTGCCGCTGCCGGGCGTCGATCGACCGTTTGACGACCCGCACCAAAGCGATATCCTGCTCCGGCATGCTCAAACGACGTGCGGCGAGCGACGTGTAATACTTCGCATCGGCAGCCTGCCGGGGTGTCAGGACGAGTGTGATATTCTGCGGCATAATCGGGTAAAATTATCTACAAAAGTAAATAAAAAAGCCTTATAATCCCCGCCCCGGATTGCGATTTGTGAATTTTTATATACCTTTGCACATACCGAGCGGATATGGTGTAATTGGTAGCCACGTCAGACTTAGGATCTGATGCCTTACGGCGTGGGGGTTCGAGTCCCTTTATCCGCACTTTTCAGTCTCCTCTGGGAGACTTTTTTTGTGAGCGAATCTGCGCAAACAAGAGAATTTTAGTCTGTATATCAGCACTATACAATCGAGTTTACAATCTACTGCCGGAGCAAAGCTGTTCCGATAAAAGCATATTTAGCGTGTGCCAAACCGTGTGCAGAAGAATTTTTGCCGATTCCCGGCACACGATTTAGAAGATAATGCACTGATAAGCATTGTTTTGCTGCAAACCTTTCAGGCTTTTCAATCGTAGTATAAACAATTAAAACAGGTTGAAATGAACAGGAAAACATTTTGTATCTCGTTCTTTTTGCGACGAGTACGCACCGTCAAAGGGATGGCACCGATTTTGGCGCGGATAACCGTAAACGGTATTTCAAAAGAGGTTTACACCCAATGCCGCACCCCAGTCGATAAATGGGATACGGCCAAAGGCCGGGCGACCGGACGCGACAAACTCGCCTACGAGGTAAATGCCTATATCGACGATTTCCGTGCGAAGGTTGTCGAAATCTACCGCACCCTGCAAGCCGAGGGTTTCGAGGGTAATACCCTCGAAATCAAGGAACGCCTGCAAAGTCCAGGCAAACAGGCTAAAATGTTTCTGGAAGAACTGACGCTCTACTGCGAAAAACGACAGAAAGAGGTTGGCGTGCGTATCACACAATTAACCTCAAACAAATATTACCGACTTTGCCGCTATCTACGAGAGTACACCAAACAAGAGTATAAAAAAGACGATATTCGATTGTCGGCGGTATCATACGGTTATCTCGACGGTTTCAATACTTATTTACAGACAGCTCATCGTTGCCACCATAACGGCGCAGTCAATATTTTGGACTGCCTGCGGAATTTCATGCTCTACTGCCTGCGAAACGAGTGGATTGAGAAAAATCCGTTTAAAAACTACAAACTGAAAGAAGTTGCACCACCACCCAAAGAACACCTTTCCAAGAAAGAAATCGAACAGTTGATGGAAAAACCGATGCCGAACCTGCGGTTGGAAAATGTGCGGGATATTTTCGTATTCTGTTGCCTGACCGGGTTGGCGTTCGCCGATGTCAAAGAGTTGAAACGCGAACACCTGACGACTGACGAACAAGGCAATATGTGGATTCGCAAGCCCCGCGAAAAAACGGCGATAATGAGTACAATCCCACTACTAAAACAACCCAAAGCTATTTTACAAAAATATGCGTTCGACCTGCATTGCATAGAATCCGGCAAACTCCTGCCCGTACCGAGCAATCAGAAAATGAACGCTTATATGTCCGAGATCGCCACGATCTGCGGGCTGAACAAAAAATTGACCACCCACTGCGCACGGCATACATTTGCCTGCCTTGCGGTGGAATATGGGATGCCGATAGATGTGCTGGCGAAGATTCTGGGGCACTCCAATACGAATATGACGCGGCACTATGCGAAATTCTCGGAGCAGTTGATAGGTCGGGAGATGCAGAAGATCGGCGAGGTGTTCGCCGTGGCAAACTGAACGGCCGCAATAAAATAAATAACCGGGCATCGCTGATGCCCGGTTATTTATTTGCTATTTACTATTCTTTGGATAGTCTGTTTCTTCGAAAAACTCATGCAATGAAATATTGTAATACTTACAGAATAGCGTGAGGGTTTCTAACGAAGGAAATTTTTGTTTGTTTTCATAATGCGAAATATGCAGGCGCGTATTTTCTATTAAATACTCCTGCGTATGGTTGTGCTGTTCCCGAATTTCGCGTATTCGTCGGGCAACCAAATCTCTTAATGTATAGTCTTTCCGTTGCAGTTGGATAAATTTTTAACAAAAAAATGAATCTTATCGTATTTTTAGTCTGCACGAACGTGCTTGTTTGAATTTTATTCATTATATTTGCTATATCATTAATTACAGAAATTATGCTAACTTTGCATTTGTATAGCTCGGCATAGCCGACGGGCATAACATATAAAGAGCAGCAACTCTTTATACCGCATTGAGAATTTAGGCATTTTCATAAGTCAGGTATAGATGTTGCCAGTCCTTGTTATGTCCTGCCTTCGGGCGGGACTTGCAAGGGCGCGGTACATTTCCTGACTTTGGGCCGCCTAAAGCCTTCAATGGGGATTTGTTATCGCGTCCCTTGCTTTTTTATGCCCTTACGGGACGCAATCTCCAATATACAGCACTATCAATCCAACAATTCCTGCTTTTTGGCGTCAGCTAACAAGTCCTGCGCTGAAAAAGGACCCTTAAATCTGGTGCAAGGGGCGGCTCCGAAGCTGAATTCTTCAAAGAGTGAAGTTGCGTCACGGTGTTCAGTCGGAACCGCCCCATTTTTTAGAATCCTTATTACAACCCTTTAAATACTCCGCCATGTCCCAAATTCTGAAACATCGTTCCGGCTCACTTGCCCGAAAAAAGACCGAAACGGATTTTATCCGGCTGCTCAAAGAGAGTTACGATTATCTGAGGTCGCACGAGTATCGGGTACTTTCGACCGAATTGCCGGACGACCTGCTGAAAAAGTGGCTGATGCCGAATCCGGACAATTCCGACGCAAGCAAGTATATGCGTAATTTCGCTCGGCAGAACAATACGCTTTCCGAAACCTTCCTGCCCGCGTTCGTGTTCGACTATGTGCTGAAAAACCGCTACGGACGAGATATTGCGACTTTCGGCGGAAAGGACATGGAAGATGCCGCCGCTGATTTACGGACTTATATCCTGCTGCTGAATTATATTTTCGGGATGCGTGAAGCTGGGCGGACCCTGATCGAGTTCGACATCTTCGACGTGGAGAACTACGATGCGATCACGGAGCGAATCGAAGCGCAGGAGCAGAGAGCGGAACATCCGACTGAACAAGAGCGGCTATCCGACGGGGATTTAATCGCTATCCGCAATCAAGTGTTCGGCGATTTAATGGACAGCTACTTCGACGAAATTATGATCGTGCTGAAGGAATATCTGTCGATAGATATTTCCCGGTGTGAAGAAGTGCTGTTGCGCGTGGTGGACCGGGATATGGCGCATTTCGACATGAACCCCGAATTGAGTATGCGGGATAACTCCCGCGATATGTTCGTCGATACGATCGAATACCGGGACGGGGAAAGTTTTACGTTGCATCTGACGGAAGCCGATATACACATGGACGATCTTGTGAAGAACCCGTTTAGGTGGTGGCGCAAGATCAGGCGCACAGCCGTTTCGCATCGCATCGTTATCCGCCGGGGCGGGTGTATGACTGCGCCGTTTATAACCCCGACTACGTTCTTCCTGCTGAAAAACACCGTCAAGCGTTACGATGCCTGCGAACGGGGCCTGCGCAAAAAGGCCGGAGTGATGAACTGGCGGGAGCAGAAAGCGAATGTAACGGAGTTTATGAACGACATCAGCAAGGCAGCAGACAGGCACGGGATCGACATGAAGAAAGTGATGAACAACCTATAAGGACAAAAAAACCGCCCTGCGGGGTGGGGCGGTAAATCGAAAGGCCGGACGCGATTCGCGTCCGGCCATTTCCTATTCGACCGACCATTTGCGGTTAAATTCTTCGGTCAGACGAACGACCTGCCCAAAGAGCACGGTCAGCTCTTGGGTGTACTTCTCCAGCCGTGCCAAAAGAGCCACGGCCCGGCGGTCGTTGAAATTCGTGTGGATAGCTTTGACGGTCTGGTTGTAATTGACCCCGACAGCCCGCATTTGAGCATAAAGATTCGTCAGGCGCAGATAGTAGTCGTGCGCGTCCTTGTTGGTCTGAACGACCTTAAACGGTCAGCCGAAGATGCGGCTGATAATAAACTTCGACTGGCTCCGCTGGCCCGCCTTTAACATCATTTTCTCAAACTGCACTTGTTGCTGTTCATTCAATCGGAACGCGTGCATGTAACTCTTTGGGTCGGCGACCCGTGTTTGTTTTTTCATAAACTGAAATTTAAGATTAATCGACTTGGGAGATTAACCAACCCTTATATTTCGGTCTTTCGTTAGTGTAATACAAAGTGCGCTTTGTAATACAATAACACACCTTGCTATTTGCTTATGCAAATAATATATAACCTATACAGAAAGCGACAGCTTTCAGTAAAGGTTTAGAAGCCTTTATCCCGTATCGGTAATCTTCCCGCTGCAAAGGTAAGGACAATTTCGGCTCGTGGTACGGGCCAATTAGGGCGATTGAGGGCGATTGAGGGCGATCGAGGGCGATCGAGCGCCCTAAGGGTATCTTTTCGTTGGTTTCACCCTTTAATTTGTACAGGCCAAAGCACAAAACGATTTGACCATGTATGACGATTCGGCAGCGGGCAACCCTACAACCCAGTATAGGTTTCTTCCCGCTGCAAAGGTAAGGGAGAAACCTTTACGTTGGACAGTCCGTTTGTGTCCGTTCTTATCCGTTCTTATCCGTTCTTGTCCGTCGGGGTATCTTTCCACCATTTTCACCCTTTAATTTGTGCCAAGTACAGGCCGATTTCGAGCAGGGGCAGCCGAAGTGTAGGGGCGTCCGGAACTTGGGGCAGGGTCGGACGGAACTCCGGAGCAGGCGGAGTTTAGGAACAGGCGGGACACGAGATGTAGAAACAAGCATAACCAAAACAAAAAAACATGAATAAAGAACCTATGGTAAGAAAACAAGAAAGACGCGAGAAGATCGACGAGGCTATGATTATAAACCTGATCGGCGGAGTGGACGCTCCACCGCGGCTGGTCCCGAAACAAGCACCCGTGAAATCTTCGCCGGAACCCCCACCGCAAGAAACGGGGGCCGAAACTTGCCCGGCGATTGCCCCTACGGACAAAAAAGAGAGGGAGAGCGGAGAAAGTTATGAACGGTTGTTCTTGCAACCCCGGAAATACCATTCAGAGGCGACCTGCCGAATTGCGTCCGAAACATACGAGAAATTATGCGCGATTGTTCAGGGACTCGGAAGTAAGAGGATGTCAGTAAAAGCCTATGTGAATAATATTCTGGAAGATCATCTGGAGCAATACCGGGACGAGATCAACGACCTTTTAAGCAAACCGAGAAAATTCAAATTATAACGAAAAGCAGAAGTAAAGAGCAGGGGCATATAGGATTCAGGATCGGACGAGACACAGGGATTGATGAGCCGCAAGCACTTAAAACAGACGCGCAAATTGATAATAACCTAATTAATAATAATTTATGAATTATCTACTGATCGAAGAAAAGGCATGGCTGCAAACGCAGGCCGATGCCAAACGAGCAAACGAACGGATGCAGGAATTGGAACGTCATTATTTCCCGGCAGGGGATTCGGGGTGAATCGACAATGCCGATGTTTGCAAATGGCTGAATATCTCCAAACGCACCCTGCAATACTACCGCAACAGCGGGATTCTGCCCTATACCATAATCGGGAACAAATGTTATTACAAACCCGAAGATGTGAGGGCGTTACTCGACCGATGCACGACGAAGGAGAAATAGCGATGGCAGAAGATAAGATTTTATGCGACAACAGCGTGATTACCCGCGACACGCCGGAATACAAAGAATTGATCGCAACGATGCGGAACACCGTGCAGGTGGCCGACAGATTTATGAAAGAGGTACGGCCCTGCCTGCTCAACGAGCGGTATTTCACGGGCAAGCAGGTGATGGACCTGTTCCATATCAGTCGCCGGGCATTGCAGAACTATCGGGATAAGGGTATAATTCCTTTTGTCTCCATAGGTGGAAATATTCTATACTCCGAATCCAAAATCAGGGAAATGTTGGAGAAGAATTACTACAAACAACTACTAAAATAAAAGTACTTAAGAGGATATTGTCCGTTTTTGCAGATACGAATCAACCATTCCAATATATTTATCAAGGCTATTATTCTCCCCCGTCATATTTAAATTAATACAAATACTTGTATCATATAAATGTGATTTATTACTTTTTAAATATTTACACAATGCATCGAGTTCTGAAGATAAGTATTCATTTTTTTCTTGGAACCATCTGCAAATTAAAGGACAACCAGTCAAAGAAAATGGGCAAAATCCTCCAATACGTAATTTATAGCCAGATGTTGTTCTCTCCGCATCCACATGGGCGCATACCCCTCCATATTTATGTGACGAATTATGATTCGTATTCAACTTAATATTAATAGTAACATTTTCTTTTATTATTTTATGTGCAAGCCAACTACCTTCTACACTCAATGGCAAAGAATAATCAGTTTGTAAATTACATTCTTTGACTAACAAATGCGAAAGCCAATGAAATTTTGAAATTTCTGGCATATTAGAAAAAGCATGCATTAGATAAGTTTGGCTGACTCGATCTTGACTCATATCTAACAAATCTGCTATTCTCAAAACTATCTTCAAATATTTCAAGCTTACTAATGTCCGTTTTGCATAAGATCGTATACCATAAATTTCAGACTCCTTAAATCCATGGGCCCGACTTACTTCTGCGACATATCCACGAATTGCCGGTTCAATAAATGACAATTCATCGGATTTCAAAATATGATCAGCGCTTTGAGCTTGATGTTCATTTCGAATTTTCTTTTCAAAGAAACTATCAACTTTAAAATAATTATCTACAATCTGTTCTTTCCCTTCTATCGTTATTTTTATTTTATCGTAATCATAATCATAGCAATTAGGGTAAAACACCATAGCTATATCATGCAAGTAACAAGCTAAATAAAGAATATAATAATCATCATGTTTCAGTTTCAAATAAGAAAACGAAACTAAAATATTTGATGAAATCTTAATTAACTCTAGTGAGTGTTCTACATTGTGTAATGTAAAGAAATGCAAAAACTTAGAACCATTTTTCCACATATTGTAAACATATTCATGAACTCGAAGCAAATCATCATTATATTTATGTCCATTTATATACAATCGAAAATAAGGTAAAATTCCAAGTATATTATAATCTACTTTCCCAATTGACAAGCCCTGACTAACCTGTTCCAACACAAGTTTTATGAACGCTCGAAATTTATCTATGTTGAAATTAGGTTGTTGCAAATAATGAATTATCCGTAATTCATACCAAAACAACGGTCTTTGGTTTCGTTTAAGATAATTATTCTTTTCCTCTATGGGAATATTCAAAAAAACAGATATATATGCTCGAATTATATCTCTCTGGAAAATATTACTTGCTTTAAATACAAATTTTCGACTATCATCATCCTCTAATAATTTCTGAAAATCGCTATTTAAAATCAATTTTTGTAAAAATTGATGTATACTAGTAAATTTATTTCGTTGATAAAAATCACTTTTTCTAATAGCCCCCTCAAAATAACTAGAGTTGTCTTGTTGGCTCAGCTCTACAACACAAGAATAATAGCCGATATCTTTAATGTAATACAAGTGATTTTCTTGTATTTGACGACCAAAATTGATTCTATTTTCAACCTTTGCAACAAATTCGATAAGTGCCTCTGTTTCGTATGGACTATTCTTTATATATAATCGATAAAGAGACTGAAAAATATCCTCTTCCAGCTTTTTAGACAAAACATCAACACTCTTTATATCAAATTCTTTTTTTAGTTTTTGCAAAACTGATCTCTCTTGAGATTGCCTTCGTTCTAATAAAATACTGCGACGAAACAAATAAAATTTTTTATAACTTCTTAACCGTTTCTTATATAGTATTATCGAATTATTTTTATTATCCTCCAATCCATCTAAATATTGCATTTCCTTATCAATTGCCTTTAACAAAGCATCAATCTCACTCATCACCGTGACATCATTGAAATCATTTAATGATGTTTTAATTTCAAAAGTCACACCCGAAGCTGTATTTGCAAGTATGGATAGATTTGATAATTTAACTACACTTTCATTTATGCCACATATTCCACTTTTAGATTTCTCATTGTGAATCTGAATCTGTTGAGGCTTCTGAATAAACGAAATATACTGATTATCTACGCTATTAGGAATTCGGGAATTTCCAAATTTCTCTAACTCAGAATTCAATTGTGTTATCTTTTTTTTAAAGTCTCTAGGATTGCAGTTGCAGAATACAACAGAATCATCAACATAATAATATGCGTCACCTTGAAATATCTTATCAACAAACTTAGCTATACCAATCATAACCAAATTTGCCATATAATATGTATGAACTAACCCTTGAGGTAACCCACAAACAAACAAACGATTTTTTAATTTCGGAAGCCATCCATAATACTTTATCAGTTCATGATCCGAAAAATCATTCTTTATCTCAAAATAAAGTAAAAGTTCAAGAACTCTCTTGAAAACCTCCATATCCTCATTCGAGTAAGAATTTTGACATCTAGACACTATCCATTGATAAACATATGCTGGATTAATATTTGGGAAAAAATTTTTAATGTCTAATGTTATTTCCTGTTGATACTGCTTATTCTTACTATAAAGTCCTGACTTTTCTATAGTAATTTGAGTATATTCTCTATATTGTTTTGCCCAAGGTTTATAAATATGTTCAAGTTGAGTTGATGGCAAGTTTCCATAAAAGTTATGAGGCAAAAGTTGTGAAATTGATGATAAACGACGAATTCCTTTATTATAATCATCATTAAACATTACAATGTTCATCAAAGCAATCAAACATATTTGAGTTTCAAGATCTGCAGTATGAATTGGACGATATAGCGTATTTTGATTTTCTATTTTTTTAAACTTAAAATAAACAGATAGCTAAAAAGTAAATTTGAGAAAAGCGTAGCGATTCAACTGAAAGAGTGGTCGTTACGCTTTTGCTTTTGATGTGGAAAAGGTCGTTTGCAGACATCCAAAAGCCACACAACGCAAGAGTTCAGTTACCACATCATTACTGCCGTAATGTGTGAACTTCCAGAATAAGCATCTGTTTTTCTGCGATTTGCGTAATTTTGCGTAGCTGTTGGTAACTCACGGTAAACTAATTTTGTCACCAAAAAAGAAGTGAGTTATGCGAAGTACATTCAAGGTCTTATTCTACGTGAAGAAAGGCAGTGCAAAGCCCAACGGCAACCTGCCACTGATGTGCCGCCTTACGGTGGACGGAGAGATTAAGCAGTTCAGTTGCAAAATGGAAGTTCCACCCCATTTGTGGGATGTGAAGAACAACCGTGCTTCGGGCAAGAGTGCCGAAGCGCAGAGAATCAACCGTGCGGTTGACAAGATTCGGGTGGAGGTGAACCGCCGCTACCAAGAACTGATGCAGACAGACGGATATGTGACCGCTGCCAAACTGAAAGATGCCTATCTCGGTATCGGTATCAAGCAGGAAACCTTGCTGAAACTCTTTGAGCAGCACAATGCGGAGTTTGCAAAGAAAGTCGGACACAGCCGTGCCAAAGGAACATTCCAACGGTACATAACCGTCTGCAAGCATATTCGGGAGTTCCTGCCCCATACATACAAGCGTGAGGATATTCCCCTCAAAGAGTTAAACCTCACGTTCATCAACGACTTCGAGTATTTCCTGCGCACGGTGAAGAAATGCCGCACTAATACCATTTGGGGCTATATGATTGTGTTGAAGCACATCATTTCCATAGCGAGAAATGACGGTCGTCTGCCGTTCAATCCCTTTGCAGGGTATATCAACTCTCCCGAAAGCGTGGACAGGGGGTATATCACGAAAGAGGAGATACACACCATGATGAATACCGAGATGCCCGACAAGACCCACGAGCTTGTGAGGGACCTGTTTCTGTTTTCGGTGTTCACGGGGTTGGCATATTCCGATGTCAAGAACCTCACCACCGACAACCTGCAAACTTTCTTTGACGGTAACTTATGGATTATCACCCGAAGAAAGAAGACCAACACCGAATCGAATATCCGTCTGTTGGACGTTCCCCGAAAGATTATAGAGAAGTATAAGGGGATGGCAAAGGACAATAAGGTTTTCCCCATGCCAAGTAATACGACCTGCAACAAAAAGCTGAAAGCCATAGCCGATTTGTGCGGTATAAAGACACATTTAACATATCATGTCGCAAGACATTCGGCAGCAACTACCATACTGTTATCCAACGGAGTACCCATTGAAACCGTCAGCCGCCTGTTGGGGCATACCAACATAAAGACCACTCAAATCTACGCGAAGATAACCGCCCAAAAGATAAGTCAGGACTTGGAACTGTTGTCCGACAAGTTGGGGGATATGGAGAAAAGCATTTGCAGTGCCATTTGATAACCCATAAAGAAGAATACAGATGAAAGAGAAACGAAGCATCATCACGATGGACGGACAGGGCAACATCGCCCTGCCGACCGATACAGTCTCCATTGCCATGACCGAGTGGGAACTCTGCGAGTTGTTCGGGGTTATCGCCCCAACAATCCGAGCAGGGATAAAGGCTCTTTGTAAAAGCGGTGTTTTGAGGGAATATGAGACAAAGCATACCATCAAACTGTCGGACAAACGCAGCATGGAGGTTTACAGTCTTGAAGCCATCATCGCCCTTGCTTTCCGCATCAACACATTCGGAGCGGAACAGGTTCGCAGAGCCATACTTGAAAGACTGTACTTGCGAAAAGAAAAAACAGGCATCTTCTTTTCGCTGAACATCACTGATACGGCAAATCCGAAATACTTTGCATAGGCGTATTGCCATTCACACATACTCACGCACCCGAAGAAGCATCTGTTTTCAGCTCTGTTTCTTCGGATTTTTTGTTTTTACAGCCCCGAACAGCCCCGAAGTATTTTTTGCTGCGTTCTGCTGTGATTTGCGTATCAACTTATCCGACAGTTGATTATACTTTTGTAGCTGACATTTTTTCAAACTTAAATCATTGGAATATGGAAGCAAACAAAGTAAATGACAGCCACCGACCGCCCACAGATGGCGGCATGGCAAAGGAAGAGTTTATCCGTGTCGGCACAACGCTCTACAAGATTGTGGAGCAGCCAAGACTGAACGGAGGGTATGTAAGGAAGCGCATCGCATGGAACAACGAGACCCTGCGCCAAGACTATGGCAAGGACTACATCGGCAGCGTACCCAAGTATGACGGCTTCTGCACCGTACCCGAACACGTCAGCTATCAGCCTGTAATCGGCAAGTTCCTTAACCTCTACGAGCCGATACCCCACCAACCGCAAGAGGGTGATTTCCCCTCTGTCCGCTCATTGGTGGAACATATCTTCGGGGAGCAATACGAGTTGGGAATGGACTATCTTCAACTGCTCTACCTGCAACCCATTCAGAAGTTGCCCATCCTGCTGTTGGTGTCGGAGGAGCGCAACACAGGCAAAAGTACATTCCTCAATTTTCTGAAAGCCCTGTTTCAGAATAACGTGACATTCAACACCAACGAGGATTTCCGCAGCCAGTTCAATTCCGACTGGGCTGGGAAACTCCTTATCGTGGTGGACGAAGTATTGCTGAGCCGCCGGGAGGACAGCGAGCGGTTGAAGAACCTGAGCACGGCACTATCCTACAAGGTGGAAGCCAAAGGCAAAGACCGTGACGAAATTGCGTTCTTCGCCAAATTCGTGCTGTGTTCAAACAACGAGTACCTGCCTGTCATCATTGATGCAGGTGAAACCCGTTATTGGGTGCGCAAGATAGACCGCTTGCAGTCGGATGATACCGACTTCCTGCAAAAACTGAAAGCGGAGATACCTGCTTTTCTCCACCATTTACAGCATAGGCAGCTATCCACCGAAAAGAAAAGCCGTATGTGGTTCACGCCCTCACTACTGCATACCGAAGCCTTGCAGAAGATTATCCGCAGCAACCGCAACAGATTGGAGATAGAGATGCACGAGCTTATCCTTGACATTATGGAAAGTGTAGGCACGGACACTTTCTCTTTTGACTGCAACGATATTTTTCTTTTGTTGCGGTATTCACAGGCAAAAGTGGAGAAACATCAAGTACGCAGGGTATTGAAAGAGTGTTGGAAACTTAATCCTGCACCCAACACGCTTACCTATACCACCTATCAGTTGGACTATACCCGTGACTGTCACTATTCGCCCATGCGGAAGACAGGACGGTTCTACACCGTGACAAAATCGTTTTTGGAAACACTATGATTATTTTGATGAAATGATGAATAAGTATATAAATATATTGAAATATAGATATTTACATTCTCATCAAACATTCATCAAAAGTATCTCACTGATGAAAGGAGAAAACAGGACGGACAGACCATGCCCGACACCGTAAACGATGAATTTCTCTTTTCGTGAGTGGTTTGATGAATAAATGATGAGATGATATATAGATATAAATCAATGTGTTAAACCATATGTTCATCAAATCATCGCTTTATCAACCATCATCAAATCCGTAGGAATATACATTATGACAATACAGGAAGCAAAACAAATCAGAATAGCAGACTATCTGCAAAGTCTGGGGTACACACCCGTCAAGCGACAAGATAGCAGCCTTTGGTACAAGTCACCGCTGAGAGAGGAAGCCGAAGCCTCGTTCAAGGTAAACACCGAACTCAACCAATGGTATGACTTCGGCATCGGCAAGGGTGGCAATATCATCGCATTGGCTTCGGAACTCTACCGCTCCGACAACGTGCCGTATCTGTTGGAGTGCATCGCCAAACAGACACCGCATCTGCACACCGCCATCCATGTACCATTTTCTTTTGGTCGGCAATCCGTTTCAGAACCGATGTACCGACATCTGCAAGTTTCGGAGTTATCCTCTCCTGTACTATTATCCTATTTGCAGGAGCGAGGAATAAGCACCGAACTCGCCAAGAGGGAATGTAAGGAACTGCATTTTGAAAACAAGGGCAGACCATACTTCGCCATCGGTTTCCCGAATATGGCAGGTGGTTATGAGGTGCGCAACCGCTATTTCAAAGGTTGTGTCGCTCCAAAGGACATCACCCATATCCGACAAAGTGGAGAACAGCCGACAACCTGTTATCTTTTCGAGGGCTTCATGGATTACCTCTCGTTCCTTTCCATCCGTGTGAGGAACAATCCGCAATGCCCCCGACTGACCACGCAGGATTATATCATCTTGAACTCCGTTTCCAATCTCGCAAAGGCGGAGGGCATATTGGCTGACTATTCCCAAATCGGCTGTTTCCTTGACAACGATACGGCAGGACGGACAGCCTGTGAGCATCTGCAAGCAAGGTTCGGGGAACGCCTTTCCGACAAGTCCATACACTATAGTGAGTATAAGGACTTGAACGACTACCTGTGCGGTAAGCCCTTGTCCCAATCGGCAGAGCCGATGAAGCAGGAGAGGCAAGTCCAATCCGCAAGGCGGATGATGCAGCCACCGAAAAAGCGAGGGCTGAAGATGTAGGGAGTGAGAACGCTTGCAGCCGTGCGGATATTTACAAGCGGAAAATACCATAGCTTATTAGGGAATTTTCCGAGCCGCATTGCAAGCAACGCTGAAAATTCCCCAATAAGCCAAAGAGGTTGCACCTCTCTGGACTCTCCCAAGCCAACGGCAGAAGCCGTACAGGAGAATAATCAACCATTGTTTCACAAGCTAAAAAAGAAAGGAAAACCATATATGGGATTTGTCGTATTACATATGGAAAAGGCGCACGGTTCCGACAGCGGAACGACCGCCCACATCGAGCGTTTTATCATACCGAAGAACGCCGATCCAACTCGCACGCATCTTAACCGAAAACTCATCGACTATCCCGATGGAGTGAAAGACCGAACAGCAGCCATCCAACACCGTTTGGAAAACGCAGGGTTGACACGCAAAATCGGTAACAACCAAGTACAGGCAATCCGCATCATCGTGTCGGGAACGCATGAGGACATGGAGCGTATCGAAAAAGAAGGCAGATTGGACGAGTGGTGTGCCGACAACATGAGCTACTTTGCCTTCATGTTCGGTAAGGAGAATATTGTGGCTGCGCACCTTCATCGGGACGAGGAAACGCCACACATACACATCACCCTTGTTCCAATCGTAAAGGGGGAACGTAAGCGCAGGAAACGGGAGGAACAGACAAAGAAACGCTACCGCAAGAAGCCGACCGACACCGTAAGACTGTGTGCCGATGACATTATGACACGGCTGAAATTGAAGACCTACCAAGATACCTACGCCATTGCGATGGCAAAGTACGGATTGCAGCGTGGCATAGACGGTTCAACGGCACGGCACAAGTCCACGCAGCAGTATTATCGGGACACACAGAAACTTGTCGATAGCCTCAAAGCGGAAGTGGTAGATTTGCAGGAGCGGAAAGAAGCGGCACGGCAGGAACTCCGCCAAGCCAAGAAAGAGGTGCAGACTGAGAAACTGAAAGGCGCAGCCACGACCGCAGCGACCAACATAGCCGAGAGTGTCGGTTCTTTTTTCGGCAGCAACAAGGTCAAGACGCTGGAGAGGGAGAACAAGAATCTGCATGAGCGTGTATCAGAACTTCAAGAAGAAGCCCGACAAAGGGAACAGCAACAGGCGAAACACATACAGGAGATAACAGACGCTTACGAGCTGCGACACCGCAAATTGTCCGAGTTTACAGACTTTGTGAAACGCTACTTCCCATATGTGGAGAAGCTGATACCGACAATAAATTTCCTGCGTGAACGCTTGGGCTTCAATGACGATATTATCCGAAGATTATGCACATTCAAGGACGTTCCCATAAAAGGCAAGCTACATTCTTCCGAGTTCAACCAAGGCTTTGAAACCCAACGTGCCGTCTGCTCCATTAAAGAGGATGAAAATGGAAAGTTCGATTTCAAGATTGATGGAGTATCACATATAAGCTGGTTCAGAAAGAAGATGAACGAGTTTAGGGAAGCTATCGGAATACCGAAACCAAGACAAAACAGAGGTATGCAACTGTAAATCAAAATAAAGTCCGTGATTGTTGAATGACATATCACGGATTTTTTGTACTTTTGCACTCGGATTGAGGCAACTCTATCCAAGACATAAGAAAAAGAAGCGTTATGCTTTCTTGTAAGTCGAGAACGTAGGAAATTCAAGACACTGCACAAGGATGGCATAGTGGTTCTCACGCATATAGCGTGGGCTGCTATACTACATTCGTGCATTTAGGTTTCCTACGACCTTCGACTTAGAATGTTGCATTGGTAGTCCACGTTTCTGCATTTGAGCATCCGCTTCTTTGGGCTAAGAAGCAAAAAAGAAAACTATATGAAACAAAAAGTTCCACTATCAAAAATGAACATGACAAAAACGCTATTATCAGTTATGCTTTGTTGCTGTTGCAGCATTATGGCTTTCGGGCAGAACATGACCCAAGAAATTGAAAAGATTATCAAAGGGAAGCAAGCGTCTGTCGGGGTAGCAATTATCCATAATGACGATATAATTGCCATTGCCAACGAGGACAAATATCCCACTATGAGTGTATTCAAATTCCATATAGCAGTGACAGCTCTGAAAAAAATGGAAGCAGAGAATATTCCGCTGGACAAAATGGTGTATATCAAACAGAAAGAAATGCTGAAAAACACGTATAGCCCGTTAAGGGATAAATATCCCGACCAAGGGATTCGTATATCTTATAGGGATATAATCAAATACACAGTATCGATTAGCGACAACAACACATGCGATTGGTTAATAAGGTTTGTTGGTGGTATTGATAAAGTGGACTCCTACATAAAATCTCTTGGGATAAAGGATATGAATTTCACGGAGACAGAGGAAAGCATGCATACGGACATTATGTTATGCTACAACAATTGGAGCACACCATTAGCTATTGCGCAATTGCTCAAGAAACTTCATACAGAAAATATTTTGACAAAAGAGCATTTTGCGTTTTTAGAGACAGCCATGCTTGATTGTGTGTCTGGCAAGAACAAACTAATAGCGGGGTTGCCTACCGATATAAAATTTGGGCATAAAACGGGACGTTCTAACCGAACTGCTGATGGCATACAGATAAGCGAGGGAGATGCAGGAGTGATATATCTTCCCAACGGTGAGAAGTGCTACATTGTCGTTTTGATAAAGGATTCTCGTGAGTCTGATGATGATAACGCCAAAATAATGGCAGATATATCAAATATAGTTTATCGTCATTTGAATAAATAAAAATCCAATTGTAATGAATCAAAGTCTCTAACATATATTTGTTGGAGACTTTTTGTTAAATTTCATATCGGAAAAGTGTGCGTTTCAATAAAAAGTAATAACTTTGCAAATGAAAGAGTTATTTGACAGTATAGCACCGCAAAACGCTGAAAATAGCACAGTTGCTAACTCGTTACCACTGTTTCTCAAATACTCAGTTAAATGTTTATTCTTCAAACGGTTATATTAAACCGTTGAAAATCTAAAATATACTTCAACTTGAAATAACTCATCTCCATCGAGATATTTCTTTAATCTAGATTGAATACGTTCAATATATTGCTTATCAGCATGAACTTTACATGACAATTTTTGCAATTGACCTATATCGGATTTACTAAGTAAAGTCTTCTCTACAATGGATGTATCAATAGAATATATAGCAGAATATATATTTTGATCACACAAAATTTTATCTCGTAAAGAAATAATCTTACTTTTCATAGCATATTACGACTTATGTATATAATCTAAATATTCTGGAATTTTATATTCCGTAAAATAAGTTATATTATACTCAAAATTTTCCTCTGAGCACAAAAATTCGGCAAACTGTTTCAACATAGCTGCTAAAATTTGATCATCCATAATTCTTGCATTTCTTATAAAGATACACTTTTATTTTTAAGAAACCAATTTTTTATTTTATCAAATAGAAATCTTGAATTTATCGCAATCATTATTCTTACAAAAGACTTTAAAATATAACATCATATTTATCTTAATTTATGTTATATTTGCACACAATGAGAATCCTTGAAATAGTAGCAAGCCAACCAATACTTTTCGCGCAACGCCAAAGTGTGTGCAGAAGATTGATCTTTCGATTATCCAACTGATAATCAGACTACTGAAAAGATAAGCGGAGCACCTTTATCCGCACAAAGGAGCCTTTTTTCCGAGGCTCCTTTTTTGTTGCCCGTCCGGCGAAAAAAGAGGAAAACCGACTGTATATCATCATTTTGCAAAGGCTTCGACCGACTCCCCGAACCGGAAGCGGAAAGCAAGCCGGAGAAAACCGTTGGGTGGCAAAAAAGTGGGCAGAGCCGATTTGGGCTTCCGAAAACGGGATTGCCACCTTTTTAGCCCGCAATACATTGTTTTGCTGCGCTTTACACCGCAATAAAGTTTCCTTGCAGACGTTTTGTCAATCCTTAAAATGTCACGAGTTATGAGACAGGAAACATTTACCATCCTTTTCCTGATGCGAAAAGGAAGACCGAAAAAGAACGGCTTGGCGTCGGTTTACGCCCGCGTCACCACGGGCAGTCTGCGGCAGGAATTCTATTTCCATTGCGAGGGCAAGCCCGAATTGTGGAACCAGAAAAAGGAACGCATGATGGGCACGAGCCGACTTGCGCAAAAAGTCAATGAAATGCTCGACGAGTTCCGTGTGCAGATTTTGAACATCCGCTCCAAACTGCTGGCCGAGGGCTATGCGGCCAATGCCGCGCAGATCAAGCAGCGCTACCTGAACCCGACGTGCAACACGATGATGCTTATTGCGGGCCTTACCGACTATGTGAAGCGGCGGCAGGCCGAAGTGGGCGTGCGCATCACGCAGCGCACAGCGGACAAGTACGAGCGGCTGCTGCGCTACCTCAAACAGTACCTCGCCCAACGCGGCAAAGCCGAGGACATTCCCGTCGAACGGATGAACTACGAGTTTCTGGACGGCTTCAACCTCTTCCTGCAAACCGCCCACCGCTGCCGCCACAACGGGGCGGTCGCCGTGATGGACTGTCTGCGCAACTTTGTCCTCTACTGCCTGCGCAACGAATGGATTACGAAAAATCCGTTCCGCTACTACAAACTCAAAGAGGACGAGGTGCAGGCCAAAGAGCACCTTACGGCGCATGAACTGGAACTGCTGACCCGCAAGGAGCTCGACCGCCGGCTGGCCCGCATCCGCGACGTCTTCGTCTTCTGCTGCCTGACGGGGCTGGCTTTCGCCGACGCCGACCACCTGCGGCGCGAGCACTTCTCACAGGACGACGAGGGACGCTGGTGGATTCACAAACCCCGCGAGAAAACCTCCGTGATGAGCCGCATCCCGCTGCTTCCGGCCACGCTCGAAATCCTGCGCCGCTACGAGCACGACGAAATATGCGTCGCACGCTCACGGGTGCTCCCCACGCCGAGCAACCAGAAGATGAACGCCTACATGAAAGAAACAACCGTTGATTGGGTAAGGGAGAGAATTAGAGTGTAAAATATTGGTTAATAGTTTATTAAAAATAAAGAGGCAATAAACAACGATACGAATGAATGCACAAAAAAGCAAAGTTTACAGCTATTTGCGTTTCCAAATCGTCACCTGCCCAATTTTTAAGAGATACTTTGTAAAGTACTGCTTTTCACTAATTTGCACTTGGCTTCTCTGCAATAAATAACTTTGATTTACGTTTTACAAGTCCCTCACAAAACAAAGTTATTATGGCACGCAGCACATTCAAGGTTTTATTCTACCTCAAACGTCAGAGCGAGAAAGACGGCATGGCTCCTATTATGGGCCGTATCACCGTCAATGGTACGATTGCGCAGTTCAGTTGCAAATTGTCCATTGCTCCGCGACTTTGGGATGTCAAAGCCAACAAAGCCGCCGGGAAAAGTACGGTTGCCCAGCGCATCAACGAGAAGCTGGACAAAATCCGTGCACTCATCATCAAACAATACGACAAGATCGCCGTAACGGATAATTTCGTATCGGCCGAGAAAGTTAAAAACGCTTATCTGGGTTTCGGCGACGAATACCGCACATTGTTGAGCGTCGCAGAGGAGTTTCTCGACGAATACGGCAAGCGGGTCGGCAAAGACCGCACACCGGGTTCATACGAACAGCAGTGTATCAACCACAAGCGGATCGTCTGGTTCCTGCGCGACAAATATTCCCTGTCGGATATTCCGCTGCGGGAGATCGCGCCGTCATTTATCGAGGATTTCCACTATTATCTGACCGTTACGCGCTCTTTGGCTTCGGGGACAGTCATCGGAGCCATTACCAAACTGAAACAACTGCTCCTTTATTCCATCCGTAAACGCTATATATCCTACAATCCTTTTATGGGGTTTCGTTGCACGGCACAATACCGGGATCGGGGGTTTCTGACCGAAGAGGAGTTACAAACCTTCATGCACGCCGAACTGCGGCGTTACAAGCAACGGCAGGTGCGGGATATCTTCGTGTTCTGCTGTTTCACCGGTTTGTCTTATTCGGATGTGAAGAAACTGACCTTCGATCATATTAAAACCTCGTTCGACGGGGACAGTTGGATCATTGCACATCGTCAGAAAACCGGAACGCCGTTCCATATCAAACTGCTGCCTATTGCCAAACAACTGATCGAAAACTACCGTCCCATATCGAAAAACAACCTCGTCTTTCCCGTGCCGTCGGCCTGCGACAACATGAACCGCACACTGCAACGTATCGCACGGGATTGCGGGTTGAAAAAGCATATCACGATGCATATGGCACGACACAGTTTTGCAACACGATGCATCGAAAGCAAATGCGACTACAAAACCGTGAGCGTTTTGCTGGGACACTCGAACATCAGTACTACGCTCAATTTATATGTGCATCCAAATCTGGAACAGAAAAAAAGATGCATGGAGCAAATGTCAAAACTACTACGCTAACCATATCCATTTTCTGAATTAACTCTTGAATTTGAATGACCAACCGCGACTAATTGTCACGGTTGGTTATAAAAGTCAAATTATCACTTGGATCACCCATCAATTTTTCCGCGAAGACCTACCCTATATAGGCACTTTCAACATCCACAACTATACAGAAATATGAGTTACAAGACATCGTTGCTCACTATCAATTTTCTTTGAGATCCTTATAATCGAACGCAAACAAATTTTATCTGTTACGACGAGCGACCTTCAGCACTTCCAAATGCTGTACAGGAGCAAACATCTCTGCCTCACCGCTATCAAGCCCGGCACGAATCGCCGCCTTCAGCTCAGCAAGGAGTCTTTCGTTTGCTTCAGACGATTGCAAAACTACCCCATTTATCTTACCGTCATCACCGAAACATTTGTTATGAATCGTTGATCTCTTTTTCATACCGCTTCTAAGTCATATATTTTTTGACAAGATAATAAATTCAGTTTATATTTACAGACTATTAAAAGGTATAAGACCTTAAAATGAAACAATACCATGGAACGACGTTTGAAAAGTCCTGCGGACATAGAGGCGCGTTGCGCGGAACTCGGATTCCTACCCTTTTTCCGATGCGGCATTCCCGGTTTTTCCGTCGAAGAGATGGTCGCCCCGGAGTTTTGGTTCACCGACGAAGAAGGAGCCTGGGAGTGGAAAGGCCCTGTCATCCGTGAGGGACACTGTGCCTACGGCAAATTCTTCGCCCGCAAAGCTGGCTTTGTCAGCCGCGAGTGGCTGCCCGACCTTACGAACTACCGCCGCTCCCGGTCGCTGGCCCCAAATGAGGACACAGCAGCCCTCGACGACGTAGTATTACAAACTATCTTGGTCGAAGGAACGGCCACCATCAAAGAATTGCGTCAAATGCTGGGGTTCGTACAAGGACGCGGAAAACATTCGACGAACACCCCGTCGAAAGTCGTAGAAGACGAGAAGATTTCACTCGATCCGATTCTGACAAGGCTTCAGATGGAGGTGCGGCTGGTGATCGCCGATTTCGAGTACAACGTCGATCGCCGCGGCAACCGCTACGGCTGGGGTATCGCACGGTATACAGCACCCGAAACATTCTACGGTCCACTCCGCGTCGAGCGCACACCCACTGAATCGTTCGAGCGTATTTATGAACACCTCCGCCACCTATTTCCGAACACAACAGAAAGCAAACTCCTAAAATTAATCGGATGACAACCGAGAATCAATACACCGACGCAACAAAGCCTCAGCAACAACGAAAAATAAGTACAGAATCCTAATTGTTCTTATTAATCAGATTAACCACAACCTTCGTCATCACGTCCTTTTCCTCCGTGCGGCTCTCGGCAATCATCAACGTCAGGGCCACCAGTGTGTTGTTATCCAAGAGACGCGAGCCGTCGGCACGGTAAAGAATCCGATTGTTCTCCAAGAACCACAGGAACAGAAACGCTGCGATACGCTTGTTACCGTCGCTGAACGAATGGTTTTTAACCGTCAGATAGAGCAGATTAGCCGCCTTCTCCTCAACGCTCGGATAGAGGTCCCGCCCGCCGAAAGTCTGGTAAATTGCGCCCATCGTACTTTTGAACGACTCGTCCTTCTCGTGGGCGAACAGCTCGCTGCCTCCGAACTTGTCGCGTAACACCTGTAACGCCTCCATCGCATTTTCATAGGTCGCATGAAACGGCTCCTCGGTCGTAGTAGCCGACACTTCCAACTGCTGATAATCGTAGCGGTCGAGCGTATCGAGACCGTAAGTATAGTCCGTAATCACGCGCAGCAACCCGATTGCCTCGGATTTCGTAACATCCTTTGCCGACAACACGTTCGAGAGCAGATGAACGGTTTGTTTCAGCTCCTCCAACTGCTCGGCCTTGGCCTGGCTATTGACTGCATAGCCTTTTATTAGATACTCTTTCAAGACCTTATTCGCCCAGATACGAAATTGAGTGGCATTTTTGGAATTGACGCGATAGCCCACCGATAGAATCATATCCAGGTTATAAAATGGAATCATACGTCGCACTTGCCGTTGCCCCTCATGCTGAACTTGTGCAATTTTTGCACATGTTACGTCCCGCTCCAATTCGGACGACTTATAAATGTTGTTGACATGTCTGACAATAACCGTTCTGTCAACTCCGAACAATTGCGCAATCTGCGCCTGCGTCAGCCACACGCTGTCGTTCTCCATACGAACATCCAAGCGGGTCTCGCCGTCGGCCGTCTGGTATATGATAATTTCTCCTCTGTCCATAGAAACAAAGATACGAAGAAAATCGGATAAAACGGGGGAACGGGGCGTAATAATGTAAGTTGTTGAAATGCAGAATCGCAATGGATAGAACCTCAGTTCCTTGCCGAATGACCGAAAAGCAGGATTTCGAGGAATCGAGCGAGATTTTCGTTACTTATCCGTTGCCTTTTTCAGATAGGAAAATAGGCTGTCGAAGCCTTATTTCCACCCTCCGAAAACAGTTCTGTATTTCGAGGAACACCGGTTTTCTCACGAAACTCCACGACAAAGATAGTCGTTTTATTCGGAGTTTCGCTAAAAGACGGTTTCGGATGTGAGGACATAGTATCTTATTCTATGTTTCGCTTCGTTTTTCATGGCTTCAAATAACTCTATATCAACTAATTTTGTAAACGGTTAATAGAGTTATGAATCAAGAAGACGTAAAGGTGTCGTTCTACCTCAAAAAGAATGAATCGGACAGTGCGGGTCGTTGTCCCGTCATGGGTCGTTTGACTATCGGCCGGTCGGAAAGCGTGTTCAGCGCCAAGATGCTCGCGCTGCTCTCACTGTGGATGTCAGGTCGTGCCAAAGGCAAAAGCACCGAGGCTGTCGAAATCAATCGTCGGTTGGACGAGCTGCGGGCTTCGGCTATTAGTATCTACCGCGAGCAGTCTGCCGTTCGCGAGCGGGTAACGGCCGAGGAGGTCAAATGCCTGCTGTTAGGTATGGCTTTCGGGCAGGAGACGCTGCTCGATTATTTCCGCTCGTATATCGAGCATTTCGAGAAACGGGTCGGTGTGAATCGCACGGCCAAATCGGCACGCACTTATCGTTGCGCCTGCTGACACGTCGGGCGGTTCCTGTCGGAGCGGCTTCGACTGTCGGATATTCCTTTCTCGGCTTTGGATCGGTCGTTCATCGACAAGTTCGACCTGTACCTGCGCACGGAGCGGCAGTTAGCTCCGAACACGATAGTGCTATATATGTCACGCCTGCATACGGTAATCAATAAAGCCATCGCTGCAGGTATCATCACTGCCGACCCGTTCGCCGGATACGAACCTCCGCGCTCCGAACGCAAACGACGCTACCTCACGCGTGAGGAGTTGCAGCGGCTGATGACTACGCCGCTTTCTGTACCGAGGCTCTACCTCGTCCGCGATCTGTTTCTTTTCTCCTGCTATACGGGTATCAGCTACGGTGATATGTGTCGATTGACCGCCGCGAACCTCGAAACGGCCGAAGACGGAACAGTATGGATCAAGGCGACGCGAGAAAAGACGAACGTAGAGTTCGAGATACCGCTGCTCGACCTGCCGCTTCATATCATCGACAAATACCGCGATACGACATCGGATGGCAAGTTGCTCCCCATGTACGGGAACTCAGAGATAAACAGAGGGTTGAAACAGCTTGCCGCTGCTTGCGGCATCGACCGCAAATTGACCTTTCATATGGCAAGACATACCTATGCGACGGAAATCACCCTCTCGCACGGCGTACCGATGGAGACGGTCAGCCGCATGTTGGGACACAGCCGCGTCGATACGACGCAGATATACGCCCACGTGACGGATAACAAAATCGGCACCGATACGCAGGCTCTCGACGAACGGATTGCAGAACGATTTACGGTGGCAATTTAATAACGCTTCAATTACGACGATAATGAAAGCCACGAATACTGAAAATAAAGCGCGCCGCAGCACGTTCGCCGTGCTGTTCTATATCAATCGTACAAAGGTCCGCAAGGACGGCTTGTGCCAGCTCTTGTGCAAGGTAAGTATCGACGCCGAAGCGGCACAGATCGGGACGAAAGTCGCGGTCGAGCCTGCGATTTGGAATCCGACGACGGGGCGTGCCGACGGACGCAGCCGCAATGCCTGCGAGGTGAACCGCGCCATTGACGCACTGACGGAGGAAATCAAGGCGCACTACAAGCGAATCAATCTGTCGCTCGGTTTCGTAACGGCCGAGCTGGTGAAGAACGCTGTGAAAGGCATCGGACAGAAGCCGCTGACCCTGCTGGCATTGTTTCGAGAGCACAACGAAGAGTTCGAGAAACGCATCGGCATCGACCGCACGAAAGAGACCTACGAGTGCTATGTGCGTTCGTACAATCACCTGCGAGAGTTCGTGCAGCAGAGATGCGGACAAGACGATATAACCTTGCGCAGCCTCGATCGGGAGTTTTATGATGCGTTCGACCTGTTTCTGCGCACGGAACGCCGACTGCAACAGAAGTCGGTGCACGAACATCTCTATCGATTGAAGAAGATGACCATGCGGGCGGTGAATCAAGGAACCTTGCGCCGCGACCCCTACGCTACGCTGCACCCCGAACTGCCCAAGCGCAGGTGCCGCCATCTGAAACTCGACGAGTTGAAGCGCCTGCTCGCCGAGCAGGTCACCGATCCCGAACTGCAACAAGCGAGGGACTGGTTCATCTTCTCGACCTTTACGGGACTGGCCTATGCCGACCTGAAACAACTGTCGGATAAACATATTACGCAAGATACGGAGGGTGTGCAGTGGATACATATCCGACGGCAGAAGACCGGCACGGAATCGGTCGTGCGGCTGCTGGACGTACCTATGCGGATTATCGAGAAATACCGGGCCGAACGCACCGACGAACGACTGCTGCCGATCTGCTCCTATCAGAAGCTGCAAAAACTTATTCTCCGCTTGGGGGCTGCTTACGGAATCGAGAATCTGACTTTCCACAGGGCAAGGCATAATTTCGGAACGCACATTACACTCTCATTGGGCGTACCTATCGAGACCGTCAGCCGCATGATGGGACACCGACGGCTGATGACCACCCAGATCTATGCCCATGTAACGGACAAGAAGGTGGACGAAGACACGAAGCAACTGCGGAAACTATCCGCAACCAGAAAGCTCGAACTCTATGAAGAATCTATAAAGAATTAAGTGTATATGACGACTCAACCCATAACAATCGAAAACGGACGTGTAACGATTCGCACAACCGCCAACGGAGTATGGCTCACGCAAAGCCAGATCGCCGACTTGTTCGGAGTATTCACTGCTGCCATAAGTACGAATATCCGAGCGATTCTCAAAAGCGATGTTCTGCACGAAGAGCACGTTGTCCGCCGCACCCGTTGCCGAGACGGAAACATCGTCGAACGGTACAGTCTCGAAATGGTCCTCGCGTTGGCATTCCGGCTCAAATCCGAGAATGCGGAAGTATTCAGACGATGGATCGTTGAACGGGCAACGACACCTGCTATCGTCTGGAAAATGCCGACAAGTAAAGACAGAATGCTGAACTGAAAAAGAAAAGACGGTTCGAAAAGAGCCGTCTTTAGATTGATCAATAAAGATTGTCATAGCAAACTATGATAATTAATAGCTGCATAAGAACTTTCTAACTTTATCATTTATTTCACTATTGATCATGTTATCATATGACATTCCAAGTATCTTCATAAACTTATCCTCATCAATTACATATAGATGATTACGTTCGTATATGATACCATTAGCTACTAATGCGTTAACTGTGCTACGTCCAATTCCATAAGCATTACGATTCAATATTTTATCTTTCATCTTGGCCAGTTCTCCTCTTTTGTGTCCTCTAAATTGTAATATTATTCTACGTAATTTTTGGAATTTCAAATAATCTGGATCTTTTTTATCTATTGGTATACCTGAATAAAATTGAGAAAAAGGAAACGCAGGCCTTTTATTTGATCGTATATAAAAATCACAATCGCTATGTTTTAGATTCGTAATATGCCCTTGATCATCGACTATAGTACATAGTTCTTGGCATGAAATATATATGTGATTATTATTTCCCGGATTTTCTTTTTCATAGATTCGAAGTAATGAAAGTTCTGAACATTTCGATTTTAAAATTCTACAATCTATTTCAACAGGAGCATTAAGAACAACGTGTCTTCCGGACAGAGTTACATCGAAATCTCCCATTATTGTCGTATTACCCAAAGAAGCCCCAACTGTGAAATCATCAACATTGTGAAGAAACATAGTTATGCAATCCTCTGTTCCATATTCGCTATTTTCAAGACTTACATTAAGATTTATAGGCTCACACTCATCTTGATTGATTTCAACACGAGTCTTTAAAATACTACTTGATTGCGAACTAAGCGAATCGTATAAAGCAGGAAAAAATTCATCTGATATAATAACCTCTTTTTCTTTAATTATATTCATAAATACCGGATAGAATGCAAATGAATTCTTAAAGAGGCTACTGTTTTTCATGTATTTCAAAGCCGCCTCATACGTATCTTCTGATAAGGCTGCTTTTGCAAGAATGTATGATTCGAAAACAACATTATTAATACGACGATCTGTGAGAAATGGATGTTCATATCGCATATCACCTAATTGTTTGTCAAATCTTATCGAAAATGATTCGTCGTCATTATATGTTGGCGTATACTCTTCCCCGAGACAAATCGAAAGCAATCTTCGACATTGATCATCGCCTGAATAAACTACTTTATCAAAAAAATCCCGTTGTTCTGTAGGATAATTTTCTAATAATTTGGCAATGACAGCATTTCTAACCTTATTTTGCTCCCGTTTGAGAATTTTTTCCAATAGATGAATAAGAAGATTTACATTAGTATATTGCTCTGATTCAAGCTCCTTTAATAAAGCATGATAGTTTGAATTTCCTTTTAATAATTCTGCAATTGCATCCAAAACGGGAGCATAGCCAATAAAGTTATTAAAAGTAGCTTTATCAAGTTCTCCTTGATTTTTAAAGAAGCCTTTGATACTATTGATAAGGTATTTTATAACATCTTGATATGGTTTAGTATAACGAACTTTATTAGCTCCTATTACTTTTTTATAAAGAAATTCTTCTGCTTGCTCTTCTGTAAATGGCTCAATTTTAAGTAGAGGCGCATTAAAATTATTGGATTTGAGATGTGAAGCGACTTCTCCCATAACCAAAGTTCGCCCCAAAAGAACAATCGTTGTATTTGGTGTGTTATTTTGAGCAAATTGCATTATATCGTTGATAAAACTAAAAAAAGCATCTCGCGTTACTTTCATTAAACCTTCATCAAGGCCATCAATAATAATAAGCTGCTTACCTTCTTTTATCCTTGATAGTATCTCTTGATAATTATATCTTCTTGATAATAAACCCGTAAAAGAATATCCTCCGACGGGTTCATGTTTTGCCAAATCAAGAATAGGCGCCCCAGTCTGAAGAGACAAATATTCAGATAATTGAGTTTTGCCAGCTGCACCAACAGCTGAAATTAAAAGCATATCTATTTTCTCTTCGAGCGAGCCAGATTGCAAACTAAAGAAAGGCTCAACAAATGTAGGTTTATTATCTTCCTTATATGTAGTATAAGAATCAGTGTATCCGTTAACTGGTTCTATAATATTTAAATTATTCCATCCTAATTTTTCTTTTAGGGTTGCAAGTTTAATCGTTTTATTCATAACGCATTATGTTTGATTTTCCGAATTAGTTATAAACTATTTATATCAAACGGATAAGTTTAAAGAATTTTTTGATTCGATAAATAGAATATTACCCCCCCCCATACAATAAATTCATTTTATTTTACCACTTCACGAGTTCTCCGGCCGAGGTTTTCATACTCTTCTCTCCGTTATAGATCGCAAAGCATTGTTCTGGGTTTGCTCCCGATAGCTTGGCCCATTTGGCGATGCCCTTGAAGAAATCCGGCGAATAGGTTGCTCCCGATTTGATTTCGTAAGCGTACGGCTTGCCGTCGATATATTGCAGCAAATCCACTTCGTTGCCGGTGCTGTCGCGCCAGAATGTTAGATTGGGGTCTTTCCCCTTGTTATAGGCCTGTTTCACGAACTCGTTAATAACGAGATTCTCGAACAAACCGCCTCGCAGAAAGTGTGTCGATACCTGCTCGGCTGTCCGTATGTCCAGTAGCGAGCATGCCAAGCCCGTATCGTAGAAGTAGAGCTTCGGGGTCTTGACCAATCGTTTGGCGTAATTGTTATGATCGGGTTTCAACAGGTAACAAATGTAACTTGCCTCCAATACGGAGATCCAAGTCGAGATAGTCGAAACGGCAACGCCGCACTCGTTGGCCAGCGACGAAAGGTTGAGCAGCTGTCCGATACGCCCTGCACACAGTTTAATAAAGCGAATGAACTTGCTCAGATCGCCGATATTTTTCATCAAACGCACATCTCGTTCTACATAGGTTTGGATATAAAACGGATAGTAATTCGACGGTGCTATGTCCTTATCATAAAGACGAGGATAGCCTCCGTTGAAAATCTCGTCATCGACTGTCCGTGGAAGTATTCCGCTCTCTTTCATCTCCGCATGAGAAAACGGCAGAAGTTTCAGTATGACGGTTCTTCCAGCCAACGACTGGTTGATATTCTCCATCAATAGAAAATTGTGTGAACCTGCAAGCAGATACATTCCCTCACGTCCCTCTTTATCCGTATGCGTCTGGATATAGGAGAACAGAGCCGGAACCCGTTGGGCTTCATCGATAATCGTTTTGTCCGGATAAGTTGCGAGAAAACCTCTCGGATCATCCGTTGCGAACAAACGCATATCGGGGTCTTCGAGCGAAACATATTTATAATCGGGAAAAGCATGACGCAGCAAAGTCGATTTACCCGACTGACGAGGCCCGGTCAAAGTGACTATCGGATACTTCTTTACCAGCTCTAACAGCTTTATTTGTAATGTCCTTTCAATCATGGTTATTTATTTCTTGCAAATTTACGATTAAAAAATAGATTTGCAAATATGGGGCCGCGAAAATGAACTAATCTTTACATATCGAACCGGTTCGGACGTTTCCGTTTCGTTCGCGAAAGTATTTCAGGGGATTTGCAGGATGCAAGATCGGGCCACTGGGCAGTTTTGTGAGAAATCTGCCTCAGGCTCTGCTGATGAGTGTATTTTCCGCAAAAATCTTGTCGTGAGCTAATCCCGAACCTTTCAAGTTACTGAAACAGCCCATCCATACCGGCTCCGCTAAAGCATAAACGAATCGAAGTCCTCGTTTGCCATTTCCCCGATCGATCGAAACCTCGTGAATAGGAAAAACAGAATCCTCCACCCTTCCACTTGGCATATATGAAGTAGAATTATTGTTATGTTGGTACGCTGGCATATACGTATGCTGTTACATGAACAAACATACGGCTATTCAGTCGGCTAACCATACAGTCATGCGTTTGACTGTATGATCGTTTGATCGGTCATATACGCATGCGGTTATCTGCATGTTTATTCACACAGCCGATTGTACATGTATTCAGTCAAGCAGTCGGCCGATAGATATTTAGCTATCCGAGCAGCCATTCGATTGTTCAGTCGGCCAAATCATCGTGTAACCGAATGCCTTATGCCTGTTTCGGTCCTTTGTCGCTTATGGCGTCGAAGTGGCAACAAGAGGCATTGTCTCCGAAGAACCGAATCGCAAAATCGGTCAGTATCTTTGCTGCTGTAACGATTCCGACGTAGATGGAAGCCGCCTTGCCCGTCTTTACGGCGGCCAGTTCATTGTTCCGACCGCAGACGGTCGGAATGTATTTGCAAAGGGCAAATAGCAAGCTGTGTTTTCTGCTGCACAAAAAGTTTTTTGCAGCGGAAAACAGCTTGCTCGCAAGGGGGGGGGAGAAAGCACCTCCGAAGTCGGCGCTTTTCGACAGGCGGCTCCGCCACGAACGAATCGTAATTTTCAGTAACCGGCGAGGCAAAAGCCTCACCTCAAAAATTTCGATTATGGAGAAAAACAGACCGACCCGCAAGGGTCGAGGGGGGGGGCCCCGCGAAAGTCGGGGCTGCTGTCGAAGGCTGCTTTTATCAAGGCACGGGTCTTCGCAGACGTGTTCCAAGTGATAAAAACCGACCGCGGAACATTGGAATACGTGGCCAAACTGACGCAATTGCACGCTCAATATCGGGCGATCGGAGTCAACTATAATCAAGTTGTCAAAGAACTGCGTATCCGCTTTTCCGAACGAAAAGCATTGTCGTTGCTCTACAAGCTGGAAAAAGCGACCATGCAACTCGTCGATATCAACTCACGAATCGTCGCGCTTTCCGAAGAGTTTCAAAAGCGATGGTAGCCCGAACTTCTATCCAAAGAATCAATGATAAATGCTATAAAGCAAACTGAATTTCTATTATCGAACCTCAACTATCATCACCGGATAAAATCAAAGATTGCACCGTATGGATACCTGAATTGGTAAAACAAAAACGCATAGGCAAGTTGCTCCGTGCTCTTGACCGCAAAATAGAACTTAATCGGCAGCTAAATCAGAATTTACCGACACTTGACCGTTCATTAAAAGGGGCAGGAGTTCGTCTCGCTGCTTAGTCAGTGACAATGTTTCTTCTCGGTTTCTTGTTATTTGTCTTAGTAACTTTTGAACAATATTCTCAAAATTCTCAGCCACATTTCTTTCAGGAACAATAATAGGATGGTCTTTTAAAAGGCAAAAATGGCGGGCATAACCTTTCCCAAGTCTTACATCTTTAACTACGTAATAGAGGTATTCTATTGAAATCTTCGGATTTTTAGAGAGCATAATCTGTGTACCATCTGCACCTCGTACAAATGGGAAATTTACATATTTTACAGCACAAGAATGGTCTCCAAACACAACCGCAGGATATTGTCTCACAACTGCATCGTCTCTATCTGTAAAACCTGCATAATACACATCCGTGGTTTGATCAATTATAGGGAATTGTCCAGATGTAAGATATTCATTAGTACCAAGTTTCAGCGTGCTTGTAACCTTATCTAAGATATTTTCAATGCACGTAACACTCCAATTTAAAGGAATATCACGTTTTAGCCTTTCACTCCACACCATTTTACCACCACTACTTTTATACGGTTTCCCCTCCTCATCAGGAAAATCAAACTGCACAAACCAATAATCATAGAGCTGCTTCGCCATCGCCTCTAAATTCTGATTTAGCGCACAGTTGACATCTATTTTTTTATCGATTGATGATAGAAGATTGCCTATGGCTTCTTGATCCGATAATGATGGCAATGATGGTAATTCGATATTGAGAAAATCGGTAGGATCAATGCGCTTATGGCTACCTGATGTATTTGTATTCTGCCCACACAAATAATTAGTTATTCGATCTGATACAAGTAAATAATAGCAATAGTTATAATCCACTTTATTTTCATCAATAACTAACGGGAGGAATTCTGTGGAACATATTTTGTTTGTGTCCGCATTGTCAATACGCCAAACTCGCTTAAATCGCACATTGAGTTTATTAAACAATATACACTTGTCGGGGACATTATATTTATTGCACTGTATTTCATAGCCTAACAACTCTTCCCTTGTTTGATTGTCATCAAAGGAAGGAAGACTATATAGATGATAATGCACTTCGGCCTGTGGAATAACCGCAGATGTTACCACATTTAATATATCTTTGATTTTCATATAATATCTACTTATCTGTAGCTTTCTGAATATAATCCTGAATCAGGAACAGATTTACCTCTATCTCTTTTCGTTTGGCCCATAACTGGTTGAGATGCGCTTTTTGTTCCGCCTTTTCTTGGACGGCAATGATATGGTCAATTCTTGCTCCGCCAACAAAAGGATATACAGTATCGACTTCCATTTGAGCATCTTCAATTTGGCTGTCTAATTCAGCAAGTTGCCGCTGATATTTTCGTTGAGCTTCTACTATATCCAAATTATTGGCGGCAACAAACACATCGAGCAGGTGACGAATAGCATTAATCTGTTTCTGTGCATCTTTCGATGAACTGCGAGCGACTCTTAGTGCTACAATTATAGCAATTACACTAATTATAGGGCTTAATAGTGTAGCCCATTGGGTTAAGCCATCAAGCATAGACTTATTGGTTAAATTTCAATGCCTTCAACTGTGTCATTATCTCCGTTTCAAGCCGGTGGCTTTCCGCAAATTGTTCGGTGAGAGTCTTTTCGTAATCCGCCATACGCTTGTTGAACTCCTCTTCTGTAATATCGACATATTCAATCTTAATATCGAAATATTGTCCGGCTGAGAAGCTATACCCTTTTTCCGCTACTTCTTCGTAGGATGGAGTAACCGAGAATTGGTCTATCGCTTTTTCATTTCGGAACGTATTTACAATCTGCGCGATCTCATCAGGACGAAGATTTGTCTTTTGGTTCTTTCCTATTTTGATGGTTTCGCCAAGTTTGCTTGCATCGATAAACACAGGCTTTTCGGTCTTATTTTTATCTACGAAAACCACACTTACATTCGTACCTGTGTTTGCGAATACATTGCTCGGCATACTTACCACACCTTTTAAAATCTTATTATCTACGAGGTGTTTACGGATTTTGAGTGCAATACCGCTCTTGGCTGTAAGAAACCCGGTAGGCACAACGATAGCACCCTTGCCTGTTTCTTTCAGACTGTAAAGCAAATGCTGAAAGAAACAGAGGTAAATTTCCATACTTTTCTTATCCTTATTGGGTATATTGGGAATACCCGCAAAGAAACGTCCACGGTAATGGTCGGCTTGGAGATTTGAATGATATTCGGAGAAATCGAGCTTGAAAGGCGGGTTGCTGACGATATAGTCGAACTTGCGTAATTCGTGTCCCTCTTTGTGATAAGGGTGTTTCAGCGTATTGCCTTGTATAACGTGCGTCAGAGAATGGCTCATGCTGTTCAGTATGAGATTCAGCATCAGCATAGTAGATGATTTATCACTAATATCTTGTGTGAAAACCGTACAATTTTGCTCTCCAATTTGGTGGGCAAGGGCAATGACAAGCGTGCCCGTCCCGGCCGATGGGTCATAGCAAGTTACGCTTTTTACACCCTCGTTCTCGTCAACGAGCAATTGAGCCATAATAGAGGCAATGGCGTGTGGCGTATAGTATTCGGCATAGTTGCCGCCGCCGTTGGAGTTGTAGTCTTTAATCAGGTATTCAAATATAGTGGAGAAGAAATCATACCCGGCTGCGAAAGCCGCCTCAAAAGAGAAACTTGCCACATCGCCGATTAATGATTTGCAAAAGCCGTTTTTCTTTGCAGAGCCTCCCGTCACTACCTCCGAGAGCGGTTTCATAATGGAAATACGGGTTTCGTCCTCGTTGAGAATGTAAAAAATCTCCTCGTTGGTATCGGCAATAGCCTCCAATGTCGCATCGAACAGGGTGGCAAAATTATCCTCATTCTGACGTTTGGCAAGATATGGTATCAGATGCTCTTTTTTCAATACAATGGTGTCGAGCATCATATCGCACATTTCTTCGTATTCATCATCGGACAGTCGCTCCAATGCCTCATAAACATCCTTCGCCTCGGCAAGTTCTGGCAATGTACGTTTTGCCTCATAGATAAACTTATCATTGAGAAACTTGTATAGAAACGTCTCTACGATAACCGTATATTCATTTCCGCTATTGCCAAGACCGATATTGTTTGTCGTACTTTTTAGACGGTCGATAAGGTCTTTTGTCTGCTGCTTGATGATGTCAATACTCATAATCAGTATATGGTTTGATATTCTTTGAAAATAACGTCGCTTACATATTTACGAGCCGGACGCTCCGTGGAAATCTGCGCATCCTTGAAACGGCGGGTGACGTAAGTCAATATGTTTTTGGTGAAGTAAGCCGGAGTTTCGACAATCGCTTCGTTGTGGAAGAATGCATCGTCTACATCTTCTTTTATAAGCAGCAAGACAGCCGTCACCTGCTCTTTCTTCTTTGTCCAAGCGTAGGTGCGAGGTTCGGTATGTTCCCGTTCTTCTCTGTCCGCCTGTTCGGTTAACCGTTTCTCGATACGCACGAACTTGGTGTCTCCATTATAGGCGATCGCCCGCAACGCATCGCGTTCGTTCATTTGGCGAATGCGTTTCAGTATGCCGTTAATGTTTTGGACGCGGTCGTGCATATTGAATTCACCTTCCGATTCCATCTCTTTCTTCTTGAAAAGTGCGAGGAAGTCTGCGAGTATAGACCGATATTCCGGGTCATCGGGGTCAACGCAAGCATTTAATTGGTTCCGAGTGTGAGCCACCGATTGTCTATATTGCTCTTGAAGTTCGAGTTCCTCTTCCCCTTTCTTATAGAACGAAAAATGTATATTTTCCAATGCGGCATTCAGCAGTTGCTTCACACTTTCGCGGTCGTTCGAATTCTGCTCATACGAGAGAAGATCAAGGCGATTGCGAGCTGCTTTGATAAGATTTGATATTTCGGGTACATCGATAATCTCTTTAGTTTCCGGACTTTCCTGTGAGATTAGCATATTCTGCATACTGCGCAGGATTTCCAGACTTTTGCTTATGGAGCGGACTGTGGCAAGGTCATCCACCAGATTGAGCTGGCGAGAAAAGATTTGAGGATTGGTCAAGTCATAGTCTGCCAAAGTTGCTTTGGCATCTGCAACATTTTTCATCGCCTCCTCAATGGTCACAAACAGCCTATCCATAGAAGAAGTGTTTTTTTGACCGACCTCTTTTTCAAGTTCTTCTTGGTAGTCCTTATTTGTCTTGCTGTATTCTTCCTCGATGTTGGCAAAGTCCACGACATGCCCGAACTTCATAGCCTTGTACGGACGATTGACGCGCGTAAGCGTTTGCAACAGATTATGTTCCTTGACCATACGGTGCAGGTACAATTTCTTCAATCGCGGAGCGTCAAAGCCTGTTTGCAGCATTTGAAACACGATCAGCAGATCGACTTTTCCGTTTTTGAACAAATCAATCCATTTGGAACGGGTGGATTTATCGAAGCTGTCATAGAGGATAAGGGCAGCGCGATAACGCCCTTTTCGGGGTGAGGTCTTCTTGACCTCAATTTCGTTAGCCGAGATACTGCGGTAGATTATTTGTCCATCCTCGCCCGTATAATTGTCGAGTTCCGATTCATCGGCATAGTTTTCCAAAAAAAGCCGATACATCATTATCGCTTGTTCTTTGCTGTTGCATACGGCAAGTGCGCCCAATGATGGGTCGGAATATTTGCTCCGGAACTCCTGCAAGTCGTTGATAATATAGTCGAGTAAAGGGTGTACGTAATTCTCGTGGGCATAGACATCGACTTCTTTAACAGTTTGCTTTTTTACCCTTATGCTGTTAAGGGCTTCCTTCATTCTTATCTTAAAGTTCGACCCGATGTCTTCGCGTATGAGCCGGAGCGTGTAACCATCTGCAATAGAGGCGTTGTAATAATATGTATGGATGTAATCGCCGAAAATATCTTTGGTATTATATCCTTCGCCGATTATGGGTGTGCCCGTCAACGCTATTTTGATTGCATTCTCGTCGCTCGCAATCAAATTTTTCAAAAAACTGCCTTCTGGGTTATAATTACGGTGCGCCTCATCAATAAAATAAATGCGCTTCACCTTGACGTTATACGCATTTTTGGCGAGTGCCCGACTGTCTTTGGAGAACTTTTGGATATTGATAACGGTTATTTCCAATCTGCCCTCTTGGTTTTGAGTAGTCACGCCATCCTTTACCAGACTGACAAAATCCTCTTTACTTTGAACGGAATTGACTTTCAGTCCTCTGCGGGAGAACTCTTTTTGTGCCTGCTCCAAAAGATCGATACGATCCACAATAAAGAAGAACTGCGGGACTACGCCCTGACGAGAATAATAATCGGTCAGGTATTTGACGTTAAAATACGCAAGCGCAGTCTTGCCGCTGCCTTGGGTATGCCAAATAATGCCCTTGCGCTCCTCCTTATCAAGATGGCGTTCAATCGCTTTTGTAGCGAATACTTGCGGATAGCGCATAATATGCTTTTGCAATCCATTGGGATGGTCTACGTAAGCTATTCCGTAGCGCAAGAAGAAATAGAAACGCTCAAAACTGAACAAACTCTCACAAATGCGTTTGGTCGGGGTCTCTACTTTACAATTCGTTTTGTACTCGCTATTGTTTTTATATTGAGGCACATTGTTGTCACGCAGCAATATTTCCTCGTCCTCGGCAGAAACAGTGTTATATCTTTTCTGAATAGGGAAACTATCTTGTCCTTCCTCGCGAAAGCAATTATAGTGGGTGTCGGTTTTGCCGATAGTGGCATAATAAGCTCCCTGTTTCAGTTGTTCGTCGTATTCCATATCGTTGCTGAATACCATAATTTGCGTGATATTCAGATAACGGCGGAAACAGGGATTGGCAAACCTTGCTTTCATACGGTTGCGCTCGGCATCGATTCCTTCATGGTTGTTCTCCTTTTTCACTTCGATAAAAGCCAGAGGCAAGCCATTGACGAAAATGGTTATGTCGGGACGGAAGTTGTCGCTTGACAAATCGCCACAAGTCATTTCGGTCGCTACTTGGAACGTATTATTACGAATGAAGTTCGTGGGAGAAGACAAGTCGATTATTTTGTTCGTAGTGTCAAGCAGTATTTCTTTGTAAAACTGCCTGCCGAGATCATCGTTGTTGAGCGACTTCTGAATACGATGAAGCATAACGTCTGCATCTTCTTGTGCAGACAGAGGATTCAGCCGCAAATAAGCTTCCGAAAACGGTTGCAGCAAGATGTTCGTAAGAGCATCGGATTCCGTTTTCGGAATCGTCACATACTTAGTGAACAGTCCCTTTTGAGATATGTATTTATACCCCATTCCCATAAGATGCATAAGAGTAGGAAACTTTACTCTGCTATCTTCACTAAATGCGCCCATAACTTATTTCGTATATTAAACAAAACACTTTCGCTATCTTTGCGAGGCTGACCAAAGCCTATCAGACAGTGAAAGTGTTTTTCTATCCTGTTGTTAATATTTTATTTCAGACCCTTAACGCATTGTTTACTTAATGCAAAGTTAGCACTTTTTATCGATATCCATTGCTAATTCGATAATTAAGTTTATAAGAATCCTTATGAATGACGTAATTTACAGTTGTAAATTTTGGCATTAATGGTTCGTTGCTATAAACATGCTTATAGCAATACGGGGTTCCCAACTTCGGAGGAAAAGCTTCGCATCCTGCAATGGCAAATACTTTTCGGGCTACTTTAATCCGTTTGAGCGATTGAAAGACATTTTGCCATATTCCGACAGTCTCACTTTGGGGAGTAACCCGAAGGGTTTTGAATAGCGTATTACAGCATGTAATGTACTTTTGCCTACACTCGGCCTGGACCTTTGGCGAAAGATTTCGTCTTCGGCCTCTGAGTGTTGATGCCGGAGACTATTCGTGTAGATTAACGTGCTTTATAGGATGAAGGTTCAAACAAGCAAAAGATCGTGTCGCGGCTCAATGCCAAACGAGCATTGACAGCCCAAGAAACCGAGTAAATCAAAGTCGTAAAAGATAAATAAATTCGTGATATTATATTGCAGATTCTGCAAAAAGGATTACTTTTGCAATAGGATAAAGAGTTGTTTGAAATCGTGAAAATAAAGTGATCTTACACAATTTACGACTTACTTATCTGTTGCCTTTTTTCACGATGATTTTCTCATATCGCTTGCAGTCAAGCAATTATTCTCCACTGCATTAAAGATACGAATAAGCCTGAAATATCGAAAATCAGTCGAAGCTATTTATTGGGTTTACCAGATAAATACAATTCGCCCTCCCTTACCAAAAAGTAAAGGAGAGCGTACTGCTACTTTCTCATCAACTTCTCGAAATACTTGCAATCATAGCCCCAATAGCATTTGCCGTCACCGGCAAAATCCCAAACATTCATTACTTCCCGAAGCCGAAGCGGCAGCTCCTTACCGTCCCGGATAAATCGTTTGGATCGGCTACGAAAAAGACGGTTGCATAACTGCTTGTCCTTTTTCTGCGACTTGCAACACGCGATCGTGCTGACAGGTGTTCGTTTCCTGCTTCTGCTCATGATCTCATAAGGTTAGGCCCGTAACTTTTACGAACCGGTTAAACACTTATGAGGCTCTGAAATTAAAATTCTTCAACATCTTTTTCAATCGTTACATTCCACATACGCAGAATCCAAGTGCGCTTCCATAATCATTCGCGAAGTTTCCTTCGTATATGCCCGACGATCATACTGTTCGCCCCGACACATACAGCAACTACACGGAGTGCCCGTTCTTTTGTAGACCTGCGCCCATTTTGCCCTTGCCAATTCAAACCAATGAGGATGTCGGTTCAGGCTGCCGTCTGCCTCCAGAATCTCCCATCCGCAGACAGCATAGTAAATCATACGCACATTAAACACACGATTCTGTTGTTTTCTTCTCCAAAGTCTGTTTCTTTTGTCCATCATCTCTTTGTATTAAAGTTAGAATGAACAAAGAATTTATCTTACTGTAACCAAGTGTATCCATCGTAATATGATTTAAAGTTGTTACTTAATCTTGCCTGTGTACGCTGAATTAGAATCAGCTATCGCTTAATTTTATTCACGATGCTTTTCAGTTGTTCGCATAACGCGCTCGGAGTTTCGAGTACACGCGCAATTACTTGATTTTTATTCGTTGATTGCGTTATCTCTGCCTTCAATGCGATTACCTCATTCCGATTAATTCCTGTTCTCTCAAGCGTGGAAACAATTTCGTCAATCTCAAAAGTTGTCAATGAGTTGACTTTCGCTTTAAATTCCTCATTAAGGCGTGCTTTCACAATATCCGCCTTAGCCCTTACTTTGGTAATGTCTGCCATAATATCTATTGTTTGAGTTTGCTATCTACCTTTTGAAGAGCCGTTTGTGCTACATTCAAAATAGAATCGGCTTGCAGAAAATACCGATTCATCTGCGCCTCTATCTTATTTGTATCTGTGAATTTGGAAAATAATCGTTTGTATTTTTCCTTTATATTATGAGCACTATTCACATTCTCCGTAATCAAATCATTCATTTCCCGAACAATAGCATAGTGTTCCCGAACAGTACCAAGCAGTTTTTCTCTACCATCTTCCAAGGGAGTCAGAAGGGAAGCACGCTCTTCCATATAGTCCGATTGGATTAAATCCGTCAAAACCTTAAGAGATTCAATACGCTGCGGAAGTTCTTCAACAAGAACTTCATTCCAGAACTCTGTTGTTTCCGATTCTGCGAACAAATCGGTCAAGTAACGATGGTACCAAACCTCATCCAGAAAAAGGATTGCAGATTGTTCTTTTTCCTTGTAATAAGCATTGATAGTTGCAATATGCCCTTGCTCCAACGCATTGATTTGTTGACCTAACATCATAGACATATCGACTGTTGCTCGCGGAATGGATGCACACGACGACAGTCCAACAATCATCACGGTTAATAATCTACTATTCATATTTTCATATTTTATTTGAATGACACAAATATATTTTCCAGAAAAATTCTGCATTCATATAGCTGGCAATCGGCATAAATCAAGTTTTACCCGATTCGCATAATCCAATTTCAGGCATACCCGATTTGACAATATAATCCATCTGTATTTCCAAACTTTCCTATATTTGGATTTTCGCCGAAAATCGCTATATTTGTACTGTCATGCAAGGAGATACGGCGGCGGCGCAGGCGAAACGGGCAGGCGGGCGCAAGACCGTGCAAAAAGACGGTAGGCAACGCGGGAATAAAGCATAGAAAACCGTTGCAAACCGTTGATATACATTAGGCTTACAAATGTGCAGGAGCACCTTTATCCGCACAAAGGAGCCTTTTTCCGAGGCTCCTTTTTTGTTGCCCGTCCGGCGCAAAAAGAGGAAAACCGACTGTATATCATCATTTTGCAAAGGCTTCGACCGATTCCCCGAACCGAAAACGAAAAGACCGCACGAAAATACCGGGGCTGCCCGAATTGTTCGGACAGCCCCTCTCTTCATTCATAAGTTGCGTCACTTCATCCCGACGGATGATCTTTCTTCCAGATAAAGCGTCATATACGTCAGTAACTTGTCGGCGTCTATGCAGCAGCCCGGCTCCCGTCGCCGGATACAGCGAAAAGCCTTGTCGATCGAATCCCAGAGCATCAGGCTGAATCGATTCGCCTCGGCGGGAACCATGTACTTGGTCTGTACTGTCGGAAGCCACAGCGAAAACTCGACGCTGGCCGACTGCGGAAACAGTTCCAGCAGCTCGTCCGGTTCATGACGGTAGTCGAGAAACGTGTTCTCGCACATCCCGAATTTGGGCCGGATGACCGTTTCATAGATTTTCGCGTGGGTTCTGCGATGATCGTATCGGTCGAAAAACCACCGATCGATCTTTTTGACGCTTACGACACGATAGTAACGATAGGGACTCTCGTTATCCTTTTTCATAACCGCTAAAGTTTTAAGCAGGACGACATTATCCTTATCCTATTTTACGCATTTCGGCATACGTGAGATTCACCCTATAATCCCGAAATTCGGAGCGTTTCGCCAGTGGGCAATAACGGCAACCGACGGCAAGGGGCCGCCACATCGCAAAATGCCGATAATCCCCCGTATCCGATTCGAGCACGACATTCCTCTTCCGCAAGACGATCACGCTCCATAGCGAGGAGCGGCCCTGACACCGGGAATTCGTCTCAGGAAAAAGATAGACATCCCCGCAGTTCAGTATTTCGCAAGGTCGTACAGACATGGTCGGAAAGCCGTTTTTTTCGTTTGCGCGGCAAAGGTCCGGAATCCGGGGAAGCTTTCCAAGCCGATATGGAACGCTTCCACACCAATATTCGGGACGGGCATGAAAAAGCAGTCCGGTTTTGCCGCGGACAGCCTTTTGTCTTCGGATGCAAAGGGAGAGAATATATGGGTCCGGCGGATACGATAGCCGCCGGCCGGAAACCACACCCAGCGGCCAACCGGTCGTCAGGGAATCCCTGCCGGCCGATTGCAAAAGGGAAACCTATCCGGACGCGGCGGTCCGACCGGTGGACCATGCGCCATATCGGCACGGAGCGCGACGCACTGCTGCGCCAGAAACAGCTCACGGGACTAACCGGCTTTTTCGCCGACGAGGAGTTCAGCCCCGGCGACGCCGACGAAGAAGCGGCCGAAAACGGACCGCAACCGCCGTCTTACTCCGGAACAGCGATCCGTTCCACGGGCTGTTCCCGTTTCGGGTCCAGCGGATGGGACTGATAGGCCGTTTTCCCGAAGTCGATCCCCGCGAGGTCGATACAGCGGATCGTATTGTTGTAGGCGGTCTTGTAATAGACCCGGCGGTTGGTCAGGTCGATGGCCGAGGTCCACTGCGTGGCGCTCGGAATGTCCGGACACTCGCCTTCGGGATGTTCGATGCCGATGGGAATGTCGAAATTGTTGAGCAGGTGGAAGCATTGCTGTACGGTCTCGAACCCGGTGGCGCGCTGCGGAGCCGTGGCGCGGTAGAAGGCGGCCCTCACGAAGCGCGACGGCGGCGTGGCGTCGCCCGGAAGGCCGAGGAACCCCGAATTGCCGCCCGTAGGCCGCAGCGTTACGCCGTCCAGCCGGCGGACGGGGGCGTCGCCCGGATAAAGGTTCACATAATTGTTCAGGTTGGTGAGCTGCCACTCGAAACCGGGGGCGTTGGTGAGCACACCGACCTCGTTTTCGTAAAAATGCGGCACTCCGCCGACGATTTCCAGCACGACCTGCCGTCCGGACGGTTCTCCGATGCGCCAGTGTACGACCGACGTCTTTTCCAACGCGACGATGCGCACGCCTCCGACGGCGGCTTTGACCTCGTCGACGGTCGAAAATTGCGTCAGCACCCATGCCACGAATTGCAGATCGGCGAGCGTGCGGTCGTTCTGCGCCGGTTCGTAGGGTTCATACCCTCCGTATTGCGGAAAGAAGAAGAGTCCGGCCGACAGCCCCGCTTCGTTGATCCCCTCGGCGATGAACTCCTTCTGCACCACGGACAGCCCCACGACGCCGTATTTGGCCGTGAAGGTCATGCCGTCGGCTCCCAAGGGTGTGAAGGAGCGGAGCCGCTGACCGCGCGGGATGACGACGTATTCGCTCTGCAAAACGCCGCGGGCCCACTCGATGGTGCGCGACTGCACATAACTGCCGTCAGCAGCCGTGAGCGCGATGCCCGTGCAGGCGACCGCCTGAAAGGAACCGCCGCAGACAGCGGCCATACCCAGCAACAAATTCCTTGTTTTCATAATCGTCCGGTTTACGGTGAATACCTTTGCACCCGCCCCAAATTCCGTGCAAATTCCCGTCGGAGACGATATCCCGCAGCGGGCCGCCCTATGGTATGACCTTTGCACGCGGAACAAAAAAAAGAATTCGAATTATGAAACGACCTGCATACGACAAGGAAGCTCTGCGGGAAAACAAGGGCGGAATGCAAGTGGGACAGCCTTCCGCCGATCCGCAGCAGACTCAGGAAACCACGCGCACCCAGATCACGCCGGACGACATTTCCGACGACGGCCCCATCGCCCCCGCATCCGCAAACGGAACTCCCTCCCGGCAGCAGATCGAACAGGACGTCGTGGCGGTCAACCCCTCGGTAGACAGCATGGAGAGCCGGGGCTAAGCCCAGAAGCCGGGCAACGCCGCCGAACTTCACCGCACACGAACGATCGGCCGGACGTCGCCGGACACAACAAAAAAAAACACACCGCAAAAGCGGTGTGTTTCAGTTTCCGGCCGACGGACAAGTCTCAGAAATTGCGCCCCGTGTCCCACCACAGGCGGGTGCCGCCGTGATCGGGACCTCCAAGCTCTTTCAGAAGCATTTCGTATTGTTCGGGGTCCGAGGTTTCGAGCGTCGCGGGATAGGGCAGGCGGCGGATCATCGTCTCGGTGTCGATGCTCTGGCCCTTGCTATGGTTGAAGCGCACCGGAAACAGACGCGGATAACCCGTCCGCCGCTGCTCGGCCCAAGCTTCGCAGCCTTCGGGATACATGGCGATCCACTTCTGGGTGATGATCCGTTCGAGTTTGATCTCGGCGGCCGCCGACTCGTCCCAGCGGGGCGACACGCGGCACCGGGCCGCAATATCGTTCTCCGGGGCGATCGGGTCACGGTAATCGGCCGCGGAAGCGTCGTTTTCCAGATACTGCTCCGCACCCGACACCTGCCATTGGGCAAACGATATGGAGACACCGGCGCGGTAGCACGTTCCGGCGTCTTCATCGGTCCATCCCCGCAAGGCGGCTTCGGCGCGCAGAAACCACACTTCGGCCGCAGACATCAGCACGACTTCGGTCGTCGGCTCGACGGTGAGCCGCGAAAAGGCGGCGTAATAGTTATGCGAAAAGGCGGTTCCCTGACGGATGCCGTGATATTGCCCTTTCAACGGAACGGAAACGGATTCCCCGCCGTCGTCCGTAATAACGAGATCGTCGGCGCAGGGTTCGAAAAACTTCGCGATACGCGGATCGCCGAACCCGGTCAGCACGGACTCCATCGAGGCGTTCATGACGGCTTCGTTCCAGCTCCGGTTGATCGCGCCGAGCGGATTCGAGTAGATTCCCGAAGTCTCGACCGCCGCATTGTTCGTATTGACCTCGATCACCCCGTACGGGTCAGCGGCCGCCTTCCGGAACTCCGCGCGGGCCTTCTCCGGCGCGACTGACGCAAGACGCACGGCCAGACGCATGCGCAGGGAGTTGGCGAAGCGGAGCCATGCGGCATAGCTGCCGTCGAGCAGCAGGTCGAATTTCGCAAATTCGCCGGCCGTCGGACGCTCCGCGACATAATCCGACAAGATTTCCGAAGCTTGATCCAGATCGTCGAAGAAGCGCATGTAGACCTCCCGTTGGCCGTCGGGCACGTACTCGGCGCCCTGCGCGCCGAAACGGGTATAAATCACCGGACCGTAATAGTCGGTCACCCGCTGCATGGCCAGCACCTTGAGTATCTTCGCAATGGCATAGAAGGGCGGCATCAGCTCAGCGGCGGTCTGCTCCAGCCGGTAGATTTCGGGCATCACATAGGAGTAGGTGAACTGCCACATGGCGCTGTTCCAGCCGTCCTGCAGATTATAATCGGAGTTGTGGCTCCCGCCCTGCAGGGGTTTCGGGTCGTGCATGTAGCCCGAAAACATGTCCGCATTGAGATTCTGCGTGAGCTGGAAAGGCCAGTTCTTGCCTTTGCCGAAATCGTAATTGAAATAGACCCCCTGCTGGATAATGCCCAGACGGTATCCCAAGCCGTTGTTGTCGGCTTCCAGCTCGCCGTCCGTAATGCCGGAGAGGTCGTCGTTTATGTCGCGGAAATTACCCGTGCACGCGCCGAGAAGCAGCGCACAAAGTCCCGCGAAAAGATATGTATGCCGGCATTTCATGCTTAAAATTCCAGTTTGATGTTAAATCCCACGCTGCGCACGGTGGGCATGCCGTACACTTCGATTCCCTGATTGTCGTTGCCCGTCGAAAGGATGAGATCGGGATCGAACGGCGCGGCGTTGTAAATGAAGAAGAGGTTGCGCGCGACCAGCGACAGGGTGACGCCGCTCAGCACCCGCGTGCGGCGGACCAGCTTCTGCGGCAACGCATAGGAGACGGCCAATTCGCGCAGCCGGATATTCGTGGCGTCGTACATGTAGTATTCCGTCACGCCGGCGCGTCCTCCGACCAGTTTGTAGAATCCCTTCACGTCGTCGATACGCCGCCCTTCGAGCGTCACGTAACCGCGGTCGCGGGCGTCGGCCGTTGCGGCCGAGACACCGTAGGAGTCCATATCGGCCATGGTCTGCGACAGCAGCCGGCCCCCGTAACGGCAGTCCAGCATCAGCGACAGCGACGCGCCCCTGTAAGAGAAGGTGTTGCTCCACGACAGCGCGAACACGGGATTCGCATTGCCCACCTTGACGGTATTGCCGTCGCCCGCGGTGCGGGGCAGACCGGCGTAATCGCCTTCGGTTTCGTAAACGATATTCCCGTCGGCGTCGCGCTCGAACGCCCGGCCGTAGATGTCGCCGATCGCCCCGCCCTCGACCAGTTTCATGGCGTAGGACGACGAGAAACTCGACGGACCGTAGGCATATTCGCGCAGTTCGTCGTGCAGTTTTATCACCCGGTTCCTGTTATGCGCGAAGTTCACGACCGACTGCCACGTCAGACCGCTGCCGTAAACCGGATAGGCGCTCAGCGACACCTCGACGCCCTCGTTCTCGATGTTGCCGGCATTTTCGTACCGGAAAGCATAGGCTTCGCCCGACAGGGCCGGCAGCTTGAAGAACTGGTTGTGGGTGTTGGTCTTGTAGTAAGTGGCGTTGATTCCCAGCCGGTCGCCGAAGAAACGCCATTCGAAACCCGCTTCGAGCGCATTGGTCATTTCGGGCTTGAGGTCGGTGCCCGGAGCAGCATCGGCGGCGTTGATGCCCCCGCCGGCCGTAATGTGGGCCTTCGGGTTGGTGATGAACATCGGAATGTCGTTGCCCACGCGGCTCCACGTCAGGCGCACCTTGGCAAACGACATCCATTCGGGCAGTTTGAACATCTTGCCGACGACCCACGACGCGCCGAACGAACAGTAGAAAAACCCGCTGCCCTCGTGCGAGGTGTAGGCCAGCGTCGAAGCCCAGTCGTTGCGCCCCGTGACTTCGAGGTTGAGACTCTCGGCGTATTTGACCGAAGCCGTGGCGAAGAGCGACTGTATCTGGCGGCGGGCGTCGATCTGCTCGTCGACGTAGGCCGAGCTGTTCATGACGATATTGGCCACGTTGAACACATTGGGATAATAGAGCGACGCGGTCTTCGAATCGATGCGCAGCGAATTCACCGTGCGGTCGTTCAGGGAAGCGCCGACCGTAGCGCTGAACGTCCAGTCGGGCGTGAACCGCCTGTCAAAGAGGGCCAGCACCTCGCCGTTGAAAAGGGTCTCCGAATAACCGCTTTCGATGTAACGGCCGTTGTTCCCGGCCAGCGCCGGAGCCGTCGAGGCGTAGAACCTCTGGCGGACCTTGTCGTCGATATAGTCGACGTTGCCGCGGGCGCGGATGCGCAGCCAGCCGTTCACCTTCCAGTCGGCGGAGAGGGAGGCCATGACCCGGTTGCGCAGGCTCTTGCTGCGGATGCGGTTGGTGATCCAATAGGGATTCTGTTCGAAATCGTCGCTCGGAGCGATCCAGTTCTGCACGCTGAGTTTGCGGTCCGGGTCATAGACCTCGAAATGCTCGCGGTAGGGAGTCATATCGACGCCGCGCGGGAAGCGGTAAAGTCCCACCAGCGGGTTCATGTAGAATCCGCCCGGCACCGGTTTGTCCTTCACGACCTGACGCATGAAACTGATATTGCCGTCGAGCTTGATCCGGTCCCGGAACAGCCCGGTCGTCGCCCGCAGGTTGAAGTTATGCCGCATCAGGCGGTTCGAGCCCGTGATTCCGCGCTCGGCGGTATTGGCGTAGGAGAAGTAGGTCTGCATCTGCTCGGTGCCCGAAGAGACCGACAGCGAGTTCATCGCCGTAACGCCCGTCCGGAAAAAATCCCCGGCGTTGTCGTAAGCCTTCATCGCGGCGCGCGCACCCCAGCTTTCGACGCCGCCGCTCACCCCGTAACGGTTCTGGAAGTCCGGCAGGCGGAAAGGGCTCTGGAACGTAAGGTTCGAAGTGAAGGTCACGGGCTGCCGTTTCGCGGCGCTGCCCTTCTTGGTCGTGATCAGGATCACGCCGTTGGCGGCCTGACTGCCGTACAGCGCGGCCGCCGGGGCGCCCTTGAGGATCGAGACGCTCTCGATGTCCTCGGCATTGAGGTTCGAGATGCCGTCGCCGCCGTCGCGGTTGCCCGCATCGGCGACACCCCCGATGGCCGTATAGGCCTGCTCAGGCGAAGAGTTGAGAATCGGCATGCCGTCGACCACGTACAGCGGCTGATTGTCGCTGGCCACCGAGCGGACGCCGCGGATGCTGACCTTGGAGGAGGCGCCCGCACCCGAAGAGCTTTCGTTCACCTGCACGCCGGCCGACTTGCCCGCGAGCGAGAGAATCATGTTCGAAGACTTGACGTTCGTGAGCTGCGTTCCCTTGATCTTGTCGGCCGAATAGGTCAGGTCGGCATAGTTGCGTTCCAGTCCCAGAGCCGTCACGATCACGTCGGCGATAGCTTTCACGTCCTCCTCCAGCGTGATGTCCAACCCGGTGCGGTTTTCGGTCGGGACACTGCGGGGCACATAGCCCACGCACGAGACGTCGAGCACGGCGCCGGGAGCGACGCCGATGGAGAATTCACCTCCGGAGAGGGTCGCCACACCGTTCGAAGTCCCGTGTTCCACGACGGTAACCCCGACAAGGGGCGTTCCCGCCTCATCGGTAACGCGGCCGCGGACCACAAACTTCCGTTGCGCGGACTGCGCCCGGACTTCGAATCCGGAGAGCAGGCACAAACAGAACGTCAAGACCAGAGTGCGGAATAAAATCCGGCAACCGGGTCCCGGTAATTTTTCAGAGTAAGACGTATAAGGCATCACATTGCAGAAACAATCCGTCACAAAAATATAAAACTTTGGCATTAAATCATAATAAATAGAACAAATCAGCCGAATCGTCGGTCAAAACAGCCCGGAACAGCACGCAATATACGTTAAATCAATCCGTTTTATCGTATCGGAGGCCGTTGCCGGAGACATTTCCGGAATAATGGTAGCCCGAACCGCAATCCGTATACGCACCGTCTCGGAAGAAACGGTATATTTGCACCATACAAACCTGAAAAATCATGTCGGGCAAGCAAAAAAGAGGCAAAATGATAATACTGTCAAGCATCCTGCTCGCGGCGCTGGCCGCCGCATTCGTCATCGTCCGTCTGCCGAGTTTCGGGCGTCTGCCCCAAGGCGAACGGCTCGAACGCATCCGGCAGTCGCCGAACTACCGCGACGGCAGGTTCCGCAATACGGAAGCCGGTCCGATGATGACGGGCGACAAGAGCCGTTTGCGCGGCATACTGGAATTTCTCTTCCGCAAACAGGAGGGACTGCGACCCGACGATGCGGTGCCGGCGATCCGCACCGACCTGCGGGCGCTCGATCCCAAAAGCAACCTGCTGGTCTGGTTCGGGCACTCGTCCTACCTGATTCAGGCCGAAGGGCGCCGGACGCTCGTCGATCCGGTTTTCCGCAGCGCGGCGCCGCTCTCGCTGCTCAACCGTCCGTTCAAAGGCACCGACATCTACCGCCCCGAAGAGATGCCCGACATCGACTACCTCATCGTCACGCACGACCACTGGGATCATCTCGACTACCGCACGGTCCGCGAGCTGAAAGAGCGCATCGGCCGGGTCATCTGTCCGCTGGGCGTGGGCGAGCACTTCGAGTACTGGGGCTTCGACCCGGCGAAGATCGTCGAGCTGGACTGGCACGAACAACAGACGCTCGGCGACGGATTCACCGTCCGCTGTCTCCCCTCGCGCCACTTCTCCGGCCGCGGGCTGTCGTCCAATCAGACGTTGTGGGGATCGTTCCTGCTGCAAACGCCAGCGCGGAAAATCTACATGGGCGGCGACGGCGGATACGGACGCCATTTCGCCGAGATCGGAGAAGAGTTTCCGGACATAGACCTCGCCGTCCTCGAAAACGGCCAGTACGACGAAGCGTGGAAATACATCCACACGATGCCCGACCAACTGGCCAAAGCCGCAAAAGAGCTGGGTGCAAGGCGGATCATGACCGTCCACCATTCGAAATACGCCCTCGCCAAACACCGCTGGGACGAGCCGCTGGCGACCGAGGCGGCATTGGCCGCGGACTCCGCGCTGCACCTCCTGCGGCCCGAAATCGGCGAGGTGGTTCCACTGGAAACTCCGCAACCGGAGCGTGCGCAGACCGACGATCCGACGGGATTATAGCGCATCGGACAGGGTCGGGCTTCAACGCGGCTATCCCGGTTCCGGCCGGCTCATTCCGCCGGAAGCCCGCGATCCGCACCGAAACATCCCGCACTGAAGCGACCTACGGCGAAGCGACGCGACCCGCGCCGAAACATCTTCGCCGAAGCGATCTCTGCCGAAACATCTGCGGCGGCAGTGAGGCGCCGACCTACGGCCACGGAAACCCGCATCCGACACCTGCGGAAAAACGGCCTTTACCACGCATACTCAGGACTTGAGCGTTCCGGCTCTGGTATGCAATTTGCTCCGGAGGGAGGAAAATCCATATGCTATGAACAATTTTTCCTCACTGATCGAAAATTCGAAGCAGGCCGTACGTTACTGGTGGCTGCTCCTGATCATCGGTATCGCCCTGTTCGTCGTGGGCATCCTGATATTCGTCTACCCCACCCAGAGCTATCTGGGCATGTCGCTCGTCTTCGGCTGGCTGATGCTCTTTTCGGGCATTCTCGAAGTCGTGCTTTCGTCGGCCAACAAACACTTCATCACAGGCCGCGGCTGGATGCTGGCCGGGGGCATCATCGAAATCATCCTCGGCATCATCCTGATCTTCAACGTCGCGCTTTCGGCCGCCACACTCCCGATTTTCCTCGGTTTCTGGCTCATGCTGCGCGGATTCAGCGCCATCGGTCTGGGCGGCGACATGAACGCCATGGAGATTCCCGGATCGGGCTGGACCGTTTTCAGCGGCATCCTACTGGTGCTCTGCTCGTTGTGGATTCTGTTCCAACCGCTGGTATTCGGCACCACGGCCGTCGTGATCTGGGTCGGCATTTCGCTGCTCTTCGCCGGCATCGCCGCCTGTTCGCTCTCGATCCAGCTGCGGCAGGCGCACCGCTGTCTCGGCAACCGCTGATATTTCCGCACGCCGTCAAGTCTGCCTCACCGTACAAGCCCCTCGCAGCGAGGGGCTTTTTTTGTTCTCCGCCGCCGCACCGGGAACTCTGCCGTCCCCAAACAGCGACTGCCACACAAAAAAAGTTTCACACGGCAAGCCCCTCTGAGAAGGGCCTTGCCCTTTCCCGCACACACCACGGCACACCACCCCTCCCGGCGGCGAAACCGATGAAACCGGAAACGGCACAAGCCCCGAAAACACGAAACCGGACGGCCGGAGCGAACCTCCCATCACACCGGTCAGGCGTGCGCGATCTCCGTCACGGCGTGTTCGAGAAATTCCTGCAGGACGAGCGCATGATTCTCGGCCGCATTTTTCGATGCGTACAGCAGCGTAACGGTCTCATTTCCGGCGATGCGGTGGACAAACTCCCGCACGGCCTGCGAGCCGCGCAACTCTTCGAGATACCGGCGCCGGAACTCCGGCCAGCGGGTCTGCGGATCGGCGTGATACCATGTGCGCAGTTCGGGGCTGGGCGTGATCTCCTTGGCCCACACGTCGTAATGCAGGGCATCCTTGCGCACGCCGCGCGGCCACAGTTTATCGACCAGCACGCGGCAACCGTCGTCCGGAGCGGCGGGTTCGTAAACGCGTTTGATTCGTATGCGTGTCATAAGTTCGCTGCCAAAGGCGTAAAAAGTTCGATCAGATTTTCTTCGGGGTCCCTCAGATGCACGACCCGCATTCCCCAGCCGGGCATGTCGGTCGGCCGGTTGACAAACTCCACGCCCCTTGCAGAGAGCGTTTCGAAGGCTTCGTCCACATTGTCGACTTCAAACGACACCATCATCTTATCCCTGCAGCCGGCCGGCAGCTCCTTGTCTGCATTGCCGGCGACAGGCGCCATGAGGTCGGACGTAAATATCGCCAACCCCTCGATGCCTTCGGCCACCTTGAAACTGCCGTAACAGCCTTCGATATCGAACGCCGCCTCCAAACCGAGTTTTTCCGTATAAAACCGGAAGCACTTTTCATAGTCCCTGACCAATAATCTCACATTGCTGAATTTCATAATCGTCCAATTAAAAAAGAGATGCGCAAACGGGCCGTATCCCCTAAAATGAAGGGCGCCTCCCGGCGCCCTTCCCCATCAAAAATTAACCCTTAAAAATTATCCCCATTCCGAAAAACTTCCGAGAGGTAGTGGTGAAGGTAGTAAAGATCCGCATCACCCTGAATCACCTCCCGATGCAGAAGTTCTTCTTCATCGGAGATGCCGTCGTCCGAAACTTCGTTTTTGTCAATATCCTCCATAGGCATCTTGTAATTTTGCTTTGTACTAACTAAACGCCGCGCCTTTGGAAATATTGTGTGCCGGTCAGCACAAAATCATATTTTTTTCCTTGATCATCCGCCGCAGGTTGATAAGCGCATAGCGCATCCGGCCCAACGCGGTGTTTATACTCACGTCGGTCTGCTCGGCGATATCCTTGAAACTGAGACCGGCGAAATAACGCATCATCACCACCTCGCGCTGCTCGGCAGGGAGCAGCTCGACCAATGCGCGCACGTCGCGCTCGATCTGTTCGCTGACCATGGCGTCCTCCACGTTCCGCTCGGCGAAACGCAGCGATCCCAATACATCGTATCCGGCTTCGGCTTCGGTGACGGCCTTGTTCTGCCGCTGGGCGCGGAAATAGTCGATCACCTGATTGTGCGCGATGCGCAAAACCCACGAGAGAAACTTCCCGTTGTCCGTATAGCGGCCGTCGTCGATTACACGCACGGCTTTGATAAATGTCTCTTGGAAGATATCTTCTGCAACATCGCGGTCCTTCACCATCATATTGATGTAGTCGCGCACACGGCGGCTATGGCGTTCGATGAGCTTGGATATGGCACTTTGGTCACCTGAGAGGTAGTGATTAAGCAATACCTGGTCACTTAATACTTGCACGTTCATACTCTTGTCTCCTAAATGTAGTTAAGAGTAGACTTTTCCCGATAGGCAATCCTTTTTAAGTTGTGTATGTCGATAATTTCATCGTTCGGGCTTTCGGAAACCCGGAGTTTCCGGAGCCTTGACAGCGGCAAGATAAACACTTTTTTCCGAAAATCCAAATTTCTTTCTACTCCGGCGGGAATGTCCCGGCCTGTTTATTCGGATTGCAGAAACAGCAAAATCCGTGCCGTAACAGCACCGAAAGGCATTTTATTCGGAATCAGCGGTCAAGGCGAAACGGTCGAAGAGGCGGGTGAACCGGCACGCCGTTTTTCGCGGGAATCCGCCCCGCCACCCGGCATCACTCCGCACGGCACGCCGCCTTGAGCGGCTCGACATGAATGGCGATCATCGTGCCTTCGCCGAACCGGGCGCGCAGGCGGCGTTCGATGTCCTCGGTCAGCTCGTGCGAGCGGCAGACGCTCATCGCGCCGTCCACGCGCACATGCACCTCGACGGCGATCGACGCGCCGATACGGCGCGTGCGCAGGTTGTGCGGCTCCCGCACTTCGGGATTCGCCGCAACGACACGCAGGATTTCCTCTTCCACATCCTCCGGAAGCGAACGTTCCAGAAGTTCGTCGAGTCCGGTGCGGATCAGGTCGAACGCGATCTTGAAAATGAAAACCGCCACGACGAGCGCCGCGATCGGGTCGGCGATGCGCCACTTATCGCCCAGAAAATAGGCGCACCCGATGCCGGCCAGCGTTCCCAGCGACGAAAGGGCGTCGCTGCGGTGATGCCATGCGTTGGCGATCATGCTCGGACTCGACACCCGGCGGCCTTCGCGCACCGTATAGCGGTAAAGAATCTCCTTGACGACAATGGAGACCGCGGCGGCCAGCAGCGCCACGGTGCCGGGACGGGGCAGCAGCCCTCCGTCCACGACGACGCGGATCGCACCGATGCTGTTCACCAGAATCCCCGTGCCTACGGCGGCCAGCGCAAGGCTGATGATGATCGTGGCGAGCGTCTCGTATTTGCCGTGGCCGTAGTCGTGGCCTTCGTCCTTGGGTTTGGCCGAAATCTTGGCAAAGGCGATCACCACCACGTCGGTCGCCATGTCGGAGAACGAGTGTACGGCGTCGGCGACCATGGCGCCGCTTCGGCCCAGAATACCCGCCGCGAGTTTGATCCCGGCGAGCAGGAGATTGACCGCGAAACCGATAAAGGTCACACGGTATATTTTCTTTTTGCGGATTTCAGCCTCACCGGACATAACGCACGTTTTTACGACAATGAACAAAAATAGTGAAATTTACGGAAACACAAGACCGGCGATCGTTTTTCCGGCCGGCTTCCCCCATCCCGAAACTCTCCGCACGGCCGGCACCACCCGACACAACGGGCCGAAAAATCCCCGGCGGATATTCGCCGGGGATATTCCATCCGATCGCGCGGCATCGCGCACGCCGCAGACTAATAACTGCGGGCGAACAGCACGCGGCGGTGCGACGGCTTGCCGGAGAAGACGCATACGCCCTCCTCGTCGGGCGCGTCGATCGGAATGCAGCGGATCGTGGCCTTCGTGGCCTCCTTGATCGCCACCTCGGTCTCGACCGTGCCGTCCCAGTGCGCGAGCAGGAAGCCGCCCTTGTCGTCGAGCACCTGCTTGAACTCCTCCCACGTATCGACCTTGGTAATCATCGACTCGCGGTAGTTGAGCGCCTTCCGGTAGATGTTCTCCTGAATTTCGGTCATCAGGCCCTCGATACGCTCCACGAGTCCCTCCTGCGAAACGGTCTGTTTTTCGAGCGTGTCGCGGCGGACGAGTTCGATCGTGCCGTTTTCCATGTCACGAGGTCCCATCGCCAGACGCACCGGAACGCCCTTGAGTTCGTATTCGGCGAACTTGAAGCCCGAACGCACGTTGTCGCGGTCGTCGATCTTCACGCTGATGCCTTTGGCCTTGAGCTGCGCGGCAATGGCCTCGAAGCGCGTGCGGATCTCGGCCAGCTGGTCGTCGCCCTTGTAGATGGGAATCATCACCACCTGAATCGGCGCCAGTTTCGGCGGCAGCACCAGACCGTTGTTGTCCGAATGCGCCATGATAAGCGCGCCCATCAGGCGGGTCGAAACGCCCCACGAGGTAGCCCACACGTATTCGAGCTTGCCCTCCTTGTTGACGTACTGCACGTCGAACGCCTTGGCGAAATTCTGGCCGAGGAAGTGCGACGTGCCGCTCTGCAGCGCCTTGCCGTCCTGCATCAGCGCCTCGATCGTAAGCGTATCTTCGGCTCCGGCGAAACGCTCGTTGGGCGACTTGTGGCCCACCACCACCGGCAGCGACATCCACTCTTCGGCGAACCGTTGGTAGACATGAATCATCTTTTCGGCCTCCTCGACAGCCTCCTCGCGCGTGGCGTGCGCCGTGTGGCCCTCCTGCCACAGGAATTCGGCGGTGCGCAGGAACAGGCGCGTACGCATCTCCCAGCGCACGACGTTGGCCCACTGGTTGCACAAGATCGGCAGGTCGCGGTACGACTGAATCCAGTTCTTATAGGTATTCCAGATGATCGTCTCCGAGGTCGGACGCACGATCAGCTCCTCTTCGAGTTTGGCGTCGGGATCGACGACGACGCCCTTGCCTTCGGGATCGTTCTTCAGACGGTAGTGCGTCACCACGGCGCACTCCTTGGCAAAGCCCTCGACGTGGTGGGCCTCCTTCGAGAAGAACGACTTGGGGATGAACAGCGGGAAATAGGCGTTCTGATGCCCCGTATCCTTAAACATCTTGTCCAGTGCGTCGTGCATCTTCTCCCAGATGGCATAGCCATAGGGTTTGATGACCATACAACCGCGTACGGCCGAATTCTCGGCCAGCCCCGCCTTCACGACCAGATCGTTGTACCACTGCGAGTAGTTCTCGTCCGACTTGGTGAGGTCCTTGAGTTCCTTTGCCATATATCTTTATTTTTGATTTTGTTTCAGCCTGCAAATATAATAAAAAAATAAAGGTCCGTCACCGGGACGGACCTTTATATTGACGAAACGGCCGCATCAGAAACGGAAGCTGAGCGTCGCGGCCAGATAGTGACGTTTCAGAGAGGTGTCGTACAGACCGCTCCACGTCTCCATGTCGCCGCCGTTTTCGGGCCTGCTGAAGAAGAGCTGGTACTGCGTCTGCTTGTTGGTGACATACTGATAGGCCAGATCCAGCGTCGTGTTGCGTCCGAGGTTCACGCCGGCGCCGGCCGAGAAATAGTAACTCTCATAGGTCGTCGGCATGCTGGTATAGGCGTCGTTCACATAGAAATCCCGCTCCTTGAGCATCGAATCGGTATAACCGCCGCCCACGCGCAGGGCCAGAATCGGCAGCGGCTTGACCTCGACGCCCGCACGGATCGAGTTCGTGCCTTGGAAATTATGCTTGAACTCCGCCTTGTAGTCCTCTTCGGAGAAGTAGTTATACTGCGGAACGTTCTTCACGCGGATCCCGTTGTACCAGTCGCGCTCGTAATCGATCGACACGATGGCGAAAGTGCCGAACGTATACGAAGCGCCGAACATCAGGCGCGCCGGCGAGGTGAAATCCCAGCTGTTGCCGCCGCTGTTGTTGGCCCGTGGCGTGGCGTTTCCCACTGTAGCCACCTTGTTGTCGGCATTATTCCTGATATCCGAAAAGATATCGGCCCGATAGGAATAGTCGAGCGAATAGTAGGTCGGCGTATGGAAAGCCACGCCGACACGCAGGCCGGTCAGGGGCCGTGCGGTGAAGCCCAGCTTGAAATTCACGCCGCTGCCGTTCATCTCCATCTCCTGATAGAGATTCATCACGTCGAGCTGCTCGGCGAGCGCATTGCCGCTGCCGTCGTGTCCGATGCCGTCCGTATTGAAATAGCCGTATTCCTCCTGATAGGTCACGCCCAGTTTCTTATGTACGCTCTGAATGCCGATCGACGCGCCGAAGTAGAGGATATTGTTGATATTACCGCCCATCGAAATCGTGAACTCGTTGATCGAACCCGAATTCACCACATCCATCGAATGCAGCACCGAGGCGTTGCGGCCGATACGCTCCACCGCCCAGATCGGATCCTTCACCGTTCCGTAGTTCCCCAGCATATAGGCGTCGTAGGCCAATATGGCCGGCCAGACATTGGGATTCCACGCATCGACGGGAACCGGTCCGTTCGGGCCTCCGCCCTCGGCCTCGCGGTCGGGCCTTACACCGAAATTATTCATCTGCTGCGAAAAGATATCGGCGATCGTCGGCATCAGCCGGTCGGGCCGGTCGGGATCGTAGCGCGATTCCGACGAAAACGAGTAGCGGCTGTTGAAATCCGCGATGCGGTTCATGCCGATACCGAGCGTCAGGCTGGTCAGGGAGCTTCTCGAACTCTCGAAGACGTTCAGGGCGACGCCCACGTTAGCGAATGCGAACTGCGATTTGCTGTTTCCCTTCCACGAGGCCGTTCCCGCGGTCGATGCCTTCGCCATGGGCACGAGCGGCGTGAGCGAAATCTCGTTGCGGCGGTACATGCCCAGTCCCGCCGGGTTGAGCGACATCGACGACAAGTCGGCGCCCAGCGAGGTGAAAGCCCCGCCCATACCCATCACGCGGGCCGTGCCGAAAACGTGCGTCTGCGAAAGCTGCGCCAGATCGGTAGCCCACAACATGTCGTGGTTCAGCACCGAACCGCCGAATTCGAGACCCGTATTTTGCGCCTGCAAAGGCGCCGCAGCAACGAAGGCCGCGCACAATGCCACTATTTTCATGCTTTTCATAATTCTCTCCGTTTTAGTTGCTACCGACTGCCATAACCGCGTCCTCCGCCGCCCGAACTGCCGCCGCGCGAGCCGCCGCCGCTGTAACCGCCCCCGGAGCTGCCGCCCCGCGAACCGCCGCTGTTGAAGCTGCTGCCGCTGCTCGAACTGCCGCGGTCGTTGTAGCTGCTGCCGCGCGAACCGCTGTTGAAGTCATTCCGCGAGCCGCTGTTGAAATCGCCCCGCGAACCGCTGTTATAGCTGTTGCCGCGGTTGTTGTAACTGCTGCCCCGGTTGTTGTAACTGCTGCCGCGCGAACCGCTGCTGAACGGACTGTCGCCGTTGCGGCTGCCGTAGCTGGTGCTGTAGGAGCCGTTGCGGCCGCCGCCGCGCGAACCGCCGGCATAACCTCCGTTGCCGTACCGCGCCCCCGAAGTGCTCCGGCCGGGAGTGTAGCTCCTGCCGCGTCCGCCGGGATTGCTGTAATAGTCGCGGGGCCTGTATCCCGCATGGTGATGTCCATGCCAGCCGCCGCCCCATCCGGGCCCCCAACCGGGTCCCCAGTAGGGATGCCATCCGGGACCCCACCACGGATCGTACCAAGTGAAGCCGAAGCCCCAGTTCCAGCCGCCCCATGCGTAGCTGGGATAGCCCCACCACGAGGGCGAGTAGTTCCAACCGAAATACCAGCCGCCGTAAGGCGTGCCGCCCCATGTTCCGAACATCGAGGTTATGTATTTGGGCTCGACCCAGACCTCGTCGCCGGAAATGATGATGTTGTAGAAAGCCGGATCGTACGCCGTGGCATAGGTGAACGAACTGCCGTAGCGGAAGTTGTAGTAACTCGACGGCATCCGGTAGGTCGGCGACTCGAATCCCCTCAGACGGCGCGCATAGGCACTCTCGTACGTATCGGCCAGAATATCGTTGTAAGGGTTCGAACCCGACTCGTCGTAATAACCGTTCTCCGCAGCCAAAGCCTGCGCTTCGGCGATCTTCGCCTCCCACTCGGCGCGGCGCGCCTCGGCCTCGGCCTTGCGGGCTTCGGCAGCGGCCTGCTGCTTGCGGGCGATGGCCGTTTTATCGTGCAGAGCGTACAAATCGTCGTTGGCATACCCCGACGACGCATAGTAGCTCGACGAACAGCCGGCCAATCCTGCGGACAGGATAAGGGTTCCAATTAAAATATTCAACTTTTTCATAGCGCACATGGTGTTTGCGTTAGTTCTTTTCCAATAAACGAAAACCATACCGCTTTTAGTATCGTTTTCACCATATAAACGGCCGGAGCGCAGCAATACTGCACTTGTCCGCCTGATACAAAGATAGAAATTATTTGGCAAAAGCATCAAAACGAACCGCCATAGCCGCATTTTTTCCTGCGGACTGAAATTTTTTTCGCACGAAAATGCCGAGAAATAAAAAATATGTCTATATTTGCAGTCCCAAACGAAAGGTTTTTCGTCCGGGAGATTGGAGAGATGCCGGAGTGGTCGATCGGGCCGCACTCGAAATGCGGTGTACGGGCAACTGTACCGGGGGTTCGAATCCCTCTCTCTCCGCTGAAATACAACGAATAAAATAGCAAAGCCCTGCAAATTAGACATTTGCGGGGTTTTGCGTATTTAGTCCACAGGCATTGAAAAGCAATGTAACGCAGGTCGGCGGTGGCCTATTCGGTGTACCTGAAAACCGGCTGAAACAGTACACCGGATTCCGCGTCACTCCGAACGGAATTCCCTGAGCACTCCGATCCTCTCGGACATATCCGCCTCTTTCATCCTGCGGATCAGTGCGGCCAGCCGCATCGAATCGACCTCCAGTCCCATCGTACGGATATAAACCGCCTTGACGCCTTTCGACTCGTAGAGACGGTCGAACCGCCAGAACCAAGCCGGCCTTATGAGCTGCGGCTTGTAGTCGCGGCCGAGCAGCAGCCGGACCCAGTACTGGCCCCGGAAATAGAAGTCGTCCGCGTAAAGGACGGCATCCCACTCGATCTGCTCGCGGATCGCGAACGGTTCGGTGATGCCGTATTCGGTCAGGACGATATAGGGCCGGCGGTCGAACAGCGACCCTATGCCGTACAACAGGGCGAAGCCCGCCGTTATCACGAAACACCACCCCAGAACGACGTCGCGGACATAGTACAGAACAAGTCCGCCGGCGATGCCCGCAAGCAGCCCTGCGACGGTGATACACACCGCCTTCTTCCTCGATTTATGAATTATCATCCTCATCCTCAACCAGATTTTCATTTCGAAATCGTGCAAATTTGTCTCCAAAGGCATAAAAATTGAATCTCCGGATAAGAAAAAAACCTCGCGGCATGCGCCATTGTAAAAATCCGGATGGCAAAAGAGGAGACATAAATAACAAATTGAACAGATAATTTAAAACCGATCGAAAAATGTTGGAATATGAAATTTGGGGAAATACGGTCCAGACATGGGTCGTTTCCATACTCATCGTAATAGGGGCGTTCGTCGTCGTAAAACTGCTCTCCCTGCTGGGCAGAAAGGTCATAAAGCCGTTTATCGCCCGCACGAACAACCGGGTGGACGACATCATCTACTACTCCCTCGAAGCGCCCCTGAAATTCGCCGTGATGCTGCTGGGCATCTGGATCGCCATTCACCGGCTGGTCTATCCCGACCAGTTGGTGAAGTACGTCGACAACGCCTACCGCATACTGATCATACTGGACATAACGTGGGTTCTCGCACGTCTCTCCACGACCCTGCTCCAGCAGTACTGGGGACAAAGGTCGGACGGCCATGCGGTGAAAATGATGCCGGTGGTCAGGCGGACGATTCTGGTCCTGATCTGGATCATCGGTCTGGTAACGGCCCTGAGCAACGTGGGTGTCGACATCAATGCGCTGTGGGGCACACTGGGCATCGGCGGCATCGCCTTCGCGCTGGCCGCGCAGGACACGGTGAAGAACATCTTCGGCGCATTCACCATCTTTACGGACAAGCCTTTCGGCATCGGCGACACGATCAACGTGAACGGGCTGGAGGGAACCGTGGTCGACGTGGGCATGCGCAGCACGCGGATACTGGGTTACGACCGGCGCATCACGAGCTATCCGAACTACAAGATCACGGACGCCTCCATCGTCAACATCTCCTCGGAGCCGATGCGGCGGGCCATGGTGAAGCTGGGGCTGACCTACGACACGGGAGCCGAAAAGATGAAACAGGCGCTGGAGATACTGCGGGCCATCCCTGCGAAGATCAAGAACGTTTCCGGAAATCCGTCGGACGTCACGGCCTACTTCTCGGACTACACAGACTCGGCGCTGGTCGTCACGTTCTACTACTACATCGAGAAGCAGGGCGACGTCCTGAAAACGACGTCGGACGTGAATCTGGAGATCCTCGACTCCTTCGCCAAAGCGGGACTCACATTCGCCTTCCCCACACGCACGCTGCTCGTGCATCAGGACGACGCGGAAAAAGCCGGCGGCGAACCGGCAGCCGCAGACGGTACGCAAATTCAGAACTCCTAAAAAACATCCCATGACGACTCAGAAAAACCATCCAGTGGCCGGACAGCCCGATTCGTTCGACCGATATCCCGGCTATTACGGGAGCGATCTGGAACTGACATACACCCCTCAGCGTTCCGTCTTTACGCTTTGGGCGCCCACGGCCGACAAGGTCCGGCTGAACCTCTACGCTTCGGGCGAAGGCGGGGAACCGGAGGAGCGGCTGGAGATGCGGCCCTCCGACGACGGAACATGGCGCGTCGCCGCGGAGCGCGATCTGAAAGGGACTTTCTACACCTTCCAGATCGAGAAAGAGGGGAAATGGCTGGACGAAACGCCCGGCATCTGGGCCAAGGCGGTCGGCGTAAACGGCGACCGGGCGGCCGTAATCGACCTGCGCGAGACCGATCCCGAAGGCTGGGAGGCGGACCGTGCGCCCGAACTGAAAATGTATTCCGACATCATTCTCTACGAACTGCACCACCGCGACTTCAGCGTCGCCCCCGATTCCGGGATCGAAAACAAAGGCAAATTCCTCGCCCTGACCGAAACCGGCACCAAGACACCCCAAGGGGAGGCGTCGGGACTGGACCACCTCAAAGAGCTGGGTGTAACGCACATACACATCCTGCCCTCCTTCGATTACGCGACCGTGGACGAAGCCCGACTGAACGACAAGACCTACAACTGGGGATACGACCCGAAGAACTACAACGTTCCGGAAGGCAGTTACTCCACCGATCCGGCCGACCCCGCGGCACGCATCCGGGAGTTCAAGCAAATGGTGCAAAGCCTGCACCGGAACGGCATGCGCATCGTTCTCGACGTGGTCTACAACCACACGGCCTCGGTGGAGCATTCGAATTTCAACCTTACCGTCCCCGGCTACTTTTACCGCCACAACGCCGACGGCTCCTATTCCGACGCCTCCGGCTGCGGCAACGAAACGGCTTCGGAGCGCGCGATGGTGCGGCACTACATCGTCGAGTCCGTCAAATTCTGGGCGAAGGAGTACCATATCGACGGCTTCCGGTTCGACCTGATGGGCATACACGACATCGAGACGATGAACCGCATCCGGGAGGAGCTGTCGAAAATCGACCCGACCATCTTCATCTACGGCGAGGGGTGGCTTGCGGCCGACTCTCCCCTGCCGCCGGAAAAACGGGCCGTGCGGGACCACGTCGGACAGATGGAGGGCATCGCCGTTTTCTGCGACGACTTCCGCGACGCCGTGCGGGGCAGCACGTTCGACGAACACGCCTGCGGATACGCTTCCGGAAATATCGGCGGACACTACGAACCCGTGAAATTCGGGATCGTCGGCGCCACGCAGCATCCTCAGGTGGATTACAACGGACTGCTATACAGCTCCGTGCCCTACGCGGCCGCCCCGTCCCAAGCGGTCAACTTCGTCGCCAGCCACGACGGCTACACGGTCATCGACAAACTGCGGCTCTCCGTCACGGGCGACCGTGCCGAAGAGGAGCTGCTCCCGATCGACAAACTGATACACACCATCCTGCTCACGGCGCAGGGCGTTCCCTTCATCCGCGCCGGCGAGGAGATGATGCAGGACAAGCAGGGCGAACCGAACAGCTTCCGCTCGCCCGATGCCGTCAACCAAATCGACTGGGCGCTGAAAGCCGAACACCGCGGGCTGTTCGACTACGTCCGGCAACTGATCGCCCTGCGCAAAGCGCATCCGGCGTTCCGCATCCCGACGGCCGAAGGGCTGCGGCAGTGGCTCCGGTTCCTCGACACGGGCGATTCGGGCGTGATCGCCTATACTTTGGGCGAACACGCCAACGGCGATGCGTGGAAAGAGATACTGGTGGCCTACAACGGCAACCGCCATCCGGCCGAATTCCGGATTCCCGAAGCGGAGCGGATCGTGGTCTGCCGCGACGGCCGGATCGATCCCGACAGCCGCGAGCGTCTCTCCGGAGAGGTCGTCCGCATGGCCCCCTCCTCGGCTCTCATCGCATACTGCGAATAATTTCCCGAAAGTTCATCCTCCGGGGTACAAATTTTGTATTACCCTGATTGTCAACCAAAATTATAAAAATTATGTATTTCTTATGGTATTTACTCATCGGCTTGGCGGCCGGATGGATCGCCAGCCTGATTTTCAAGGGCAGCGGCTCCGGATTGCTGGTCAATCTGATCGTCGGTCTGATCGGCGGCATTCTGGGCGGCTGGCTCGTTTCTTTGTTCGGATGGGTTCCGACGGGCACATGGGGAACTTTCCTCTCGTCGATCATCGGCGCCATCGTCCTGCTGTGGATCGTATCGCTGTTCACACGGCACAAACCCGCTAAAACGATGTAATTATGGAAAAGTATTCGACTAAAGAGAACGAAACCTACCGGGAGCACGCCGAAAAAGCGGTTCACAAGGTAGAAGAACACGGCCAGCAGGCCAGACACAACCTGCAGGAAAACATGCAGAAGCTGAAAGATGACGCCGAAGAGGCGGCCATCGAAGCGAAGAACGAAGCCCGAACGGGCGTTCACAAGATGGCCGGCAAAATCGAAGAGGCCGGCACGAAAGTCAAGAACGCGACCAAAGAGGGCATGACCAAAGCCGCGCACAAGGTAAAAGAGACTGCGACGCAGGCGGCGAACCGGATCAAGGAGAAAGTATGACCCGGCAGCCGCGGCAAAAGAAAAGGGAAGTCTTCGGACTTCCCTTTTTTGCTGCGCCCGTCTAAGCGGGTACGAGTATGCCCGGATCGGCAGCGACTTCGTGCATGAAGTCGCACCGCACGGGTTCGCTGTGCAGCTCCTGCTCCGGATAAGGCTTGAGCAGTGCGGCGATCTGCGCATCGGACAGCGCGGGACTGAGCCAGCGGCTCTCATCGTCGGAACGAAGGATGACGGGCATCCGGCCGTTGGCGTTGTTGACGTAGCGCATCAACGGATTGGCTTCGGTAGTGATTATCGAGAATGTCGTCGTCCACGCAGCGGTCGCGCGGCAGTACCAGCGATCGAAAATCCCGGCCAACGAGAAGAGAGGACGCTCCTTCAGGGTCACGTACAAGGGGATCTTACGATGCTGTTCATGGCGCCACCCGTAGAATCCGCTCACGGGAACCAGACACCGTCTCTGGCGGATCGGAACCCGGAACGAGGCGTTTTCGAAAATGGTTTCCGCACGGGCGTTGACCGTCTGGTTGCGGACCGTCACGACATCCTCCGGTCTGCGCAGCCAATAGGGAACCAGCCCCCAGCGGGAATACCGGATCTGCTCGTCCCCGGTCAGGACCGGATAGGGGAGGTGCGAAAACGCGCAGGCACGCAAGGGCGGACGGAGATTACGGATCAGATCGGCCTTCCGGCCGAAATGCCGGGCAAGCTCCTCAGGCCCGGCAGCGAGGAAAATATGATAACACATGGCATGACAGAATTACAATTCGGGCCTGCACGGCCCGTTCGAGACATAAAAACGCAGGGAGCATGACGACGGTCGCCCCCTGCGCTTTTCATACGGCAAAAACTATTTCGTAGCTTTCGTAAAGTTGCCGTCCTTATCGAAATCGAGTACCGTCTTGTCCGCGAGGGCCACCTTGTAGCCGTCGGCGGTCGTCTCCATCATGACGATCCGCTGCCCCGCATAGTTGTTGCCCGCATAGGTCTTGATCTTGGCGGGAATCACCGACATGGGAACCGAACCGTTCTTCATGATGATCTGCGAGCAATCGCCGCTGCCGCCCTCGAAGGAGACTTGGTTGCCGCTGTTGAAGTAGACGGTGTACTTGTCCCACGACGCCTCGCGGTCCATCTCCACAGCCTTCACCTTTTCGCCGGGGAAGTTCTTCTGAATGAATTCCTGCGAATTCTTCGGCAGTTTACCGAAATCCACCTTCTGGGGAGCAGCGTTCACGGCAAAAGCAAATACCGCAGCTGCGACGAGTAAAAGAATTTTTTTCATAATATAAAGAATTTAAGTGATGAATGATACCGGAATACCTGCAAATGGTATTCCATTGAGGTTGAAATTGTCCGAAAAATATTTTTCATACTGAGAATCAGTTTTTTTCAGGGGACGCCCAAGCCGCCGCATGTCCGGATCCGGCCTGCCGGACAGCACGAACGGACTGCGGGGCCGCCTCATACGTCCGCACCCGTAAACAGTTTGAGGATATAGCCGATCAGGAAGCTGATTCCGGCGATGCCGAAACTCAGCAGGGCCATTTCGAAAAAACGCCGTCTGAAACTCTCGCACCGGACCACGGCGTAATAGTAATTGAACAGCGCGATCACGGTAAGGGCCGCCAGAAGCATGACTCCCAGCGCGGCAAGCGCACTCGAAAAGAGCAGATAGGGAAGTATCAGTATGGCGACCGTCACCAGATAGGTGACCCCGGTGCAGACCGCAGCCCGAAGCGGATGCTTCTCCCGGCCCTTTTCCGACTTGGTCGCAAGGTACTCGGAAGCCGCCATCGAAAGGGCCGCGGCAATGCCCGTGATGCCGCCCGTAAGCGCCACGAGCCGCGGCTCGTTCAGCGCCAGCGTGAATCCGGCCAGCGCGCCCGTGAACTCGACCAAAGCGTCGTTCAACCCCAGCACGACCGAACTTATGTAGCACAATCGCATTCCGCCGGCCAGCGTCGTCAGCTCCTCCCCGTGACGTCGCTCCTCCGAAGCTATCCGCACGAACTCTTCGCGTTCGGGATAGCGCGAATAGCTCGCCTCCGTACCCTTTTCACACTGCTCCATCTGCCGGACCACGAAAGCACGGCCCAGCACCCTGACCATTCCCACGTACCACCAAACCCGTTTGGGATCGGGAGCCACCGTACGGCCCGTACGGCTTCTGAGGACCTCGCAATGGCGTCTTTCGTCCTGCATGATACGCAGCAGCGTCCGGCGGCGGACCGGATCCTTTTCCAGTCCGGCCAGCCGGCGGTAAACTTCGCACAAGGTAGTCTCGTCCCGTTGCAGGGTCAAAAGGTTTTTTGTCATCGCAGTCCCGTTTGTGTGGTTATTTCACCCGGAGCCTCCCCGGCCGGGGAGCAGCGGGCTTACGGTCCGGAGTCCGCAAAAAATCTGCCGGAACAGCGTCCGAACCTCCGCAGGAAAAAGCTTTTACCCCAGCGTCCGAAAACCCGAAAAAATCCATCCTCCCGTTACTGCGTGTTTTGCAGCAAGATCCATCCTCGCGTTTTTCCAATCCATCCAAAAGTGTTTTTCATGGCATAAATGATGCACGCAACTGCATCGAAAAGGGTGCCGGACAACAAATACGAGCATATACCTTAATATAAATGGCAATAACGGTTTAACCGAGTATTAACTTAATTAATCATTCTATCAACTATGAAAAAAAAGTACTTTTTCACCGCATTCGCTGCGGCTTTGCTTTTCGCAGGATTCGCCTTTACGGCCTGTGACGACGATGACGACAACAGCGCCCCCGGCACGAAGCCGACGATCAAGTTCGAAAACGTAATCCCGACGAAGAATTACGTTCAGAGCGGCACGTTCGCCGCCGTGGCTCCCGGTGCGACGACCTCGTTCACATTCCATGCGGCCAAAGGGCAGCGGCTGATGTTCGCCACCATGTATTCCTACTCCAACGACCTGTTCTTCGCCCCTGAGAATCCGGGTATCGCACTCTTCAACGATTCGGGCGTCCCCTATACCGGCGTCATAGCCAATGCCGTGAAACTCTGGGACAACGGAACCCGCGTCAATGAACAGCCCGGCCCCAGCGTCAACCATCCGGGCGTAGCTCAGGCCGGCGTAGTGAGCGAAGTGAACGGTACGGACACGGAGGGTCACACCTACCCGGCGGCTTCGAGCCTGCTTCAGGTAAGTCTGGCTTACGACGCCGTACAGTCGCTGTTCACCTGCACGATCTCCAACATCTCGAACGGCACCTCGAACGAGACTCCGCTCTCCGGCGGCGTATTCGTCGTATCGAACATGCTCGACGGCAAGCTGGTGGCGGAGAAGCCGTTCTTCAGCGTCGATCAGAAATCGGGCGTCGAGCTGACCAAGCTGGCCGAAGCGGGCAACGTCGATCCCCTGAAGTCGCTCGTAGCCGACCAGACGGGTATCATCACCACGCTGCACGGCGCCATCGTAGTGGTCTACACGGGCAACACCAACCCGATCTATCAGCTGGGACAGAAAGACGCCCAGCTCGGTCTGGCGGCTCTTGCACAGCGCGGCGATCCGGGACAGCTGAAAGCTTCGCTCGAAAAGGTCCCGCAGGTACGCAAGATCTACACCATTACGCGCACCGCCCTGCCCGGCGAGAGCATGGAATGCACCTATGAGGCCGCAGCCAACGAAAAGGTAGCGTTCGCAACGATGTTCGGCTATTCGAACGACTGGTTCTTCGCCAACGGTCCCGAACTCAACGCCCTGACCAAAGGCGACGTAACGAGCAAGACCGTTCTGCTCGACGACGGTACGGCCGTAAGCCAGTACCCCGGTGCCGGCAATGCCCAGTCCATCTTCGGCGGAACGCTGATGCCCGAAGACAAGGCCATCAGCGCAGTCGGCGACACCTACCCGGTTCCCGCCGTCGACGGAATCGTCAAGATAACGATCTACTAAGGATCGTCGTGTGTGTTAATTGCGTCCGGAGCAGGAAACTGCTCCGGTTTTTAAACCCGTACAATCATGACAAACGACAAATCACAAGAAGGCAAGGTTACCGTTGCCGTAGAAAAAAAGACCTCCAAAATTCCCTCGATGGTCTACCTGAGCGCCGGTCTGGGCGCATTGGCGGTCTCGGCCTGCATGATGTTCCGCGGCCGTAAATCCGCAGCGCTGCTCGTCGGCCAGTGGGCCGCCCCGCTGCTGATCATGGGACTTTACAACAAGATCGTCAAGACCGAAGGTCACGACCGCCCCGAATCGGGGACGGACAAATTAAACCGAATCATTTAAAAACCACGATTATGGACAAGACAAACCAGATACACGGAGAAAGCCGTGAACAGCAAAACGATACGCAGAGCGCCCCGATGCAAAACGGCAATACGAACGACCTCGACAGCCGGAGCCACAACCGCGACAACAGCGGCATGCACGCAGGCGGCACCGAGGGCAGCAGCTACCGGCCACAGCCGGACAACAAGGAGCAATACGGCTCGAAGAAAGGCTCGTACTGGGAGGAGAAGGGCTCCGACCGGGAACAGAGCATCGGAAGCCGCATGAACGAGGAGAGTCTCAAGCAGAAACGATAGTCAGGCCGGCTTCCGGCATGTTCAACTTAATACAGCGAATATATGTTTTACCATTCCAAAGAACTCCAGTTCAAAGCGCGGGTATCGAGACCCGATCCCCGCTTCGCGCGGCTGCTGCTCGAACAATTCGGCGGCGGCAACGGCGAGCTGAAAGCCGCGATGCAGTATTTCGTGCAGGCGTTCGCCT
>OGHO01000284.1_pt1 | contig 74246 bp, 74 predicted proteins | sample 1571421 | NCBI WGS metagenome assembly OGHO01 (sample SAMEA2581937, study PRJEB24529) | metagenome | biome: Human gut stool | place: China | collected 2011
AGAGCACGTGATTTGTAATCTCGGGGTCGTTGGTTCGAATCCGACAAGAGGCTCGAAAGAAAAGCAGATGATACGAAAGTGTTACCTGCTTTTTTCTTTTTGCCCCACAAAGAATCCTCTAATTTATTTAAAATCTACACATCGGCTTGCCCTTGAATCCAACTATATTTGTACCTTTGCATATTATTTCTAAGAAAGATGGCAGAAAATAGAGGTTACATGCAACGATACGCAATGCTGTTCGGTACCTATATGGGAGGTTTCTGGATATTGAAGTTCATACTCTTTCCTGTGGGGCTGTCGGTTCCTTTTTTACTTTTCCTTTTCATGGGACTCACGCTATGCGTACCTTTTATGGGATATTATTATGCACGGATGTATCGTAATCAGGTATGCGGAGGCGGCATCAGCTTCCTGCATGCATGGGTATTCACCGTTTTCATGTATATGTTTGCCGCGCTGCTTGCCGCCGTGGCACACTACATCTACTTCAGGTTCATAGACCACGGATATGTGATAAACACGTGCGAAACGATGGTAGACACGCTTGCCCAAAGCAACATGCCGGGAATGGATTCGTACATCGCCACCTATCAGGAAGCTCTGGAGACAGCCCGACTGCTCAGTCCTATCGACATTACGCTACAGATGATATCGTCCAATGTGTTTTGGGGTTCGATACTGGCTTTCCCCACCGCCTTGTTCGTGATGAGACGCAAGAAAGACAACGCTCCGGCAAAGTGACGGAACAGTAAAAAGAAATGTTATTTCAATTGTAAATAGAAAAATCATACATCAATGGATATTTCAGTTGTCGTACCACTATATAATGAAGAAGAATCACTCCCCGAACTGTTCGCATGGATTGAGCGGGTGATGAATGCCAACGGCTTTTCATACGAAGTGATTTTCGTGAACGACGGAAGTACCGACCGTTCCTGGCAGGTAATCGAGCAATTGCAGGCACAAGCTCCGGACAAGGTACGGGGCATTAAGTTCCGCCGCAACTACGGGAAGTCGCCGGCATTGTTCTGTGGTTTCGAACAAGCACAAGGAGACGTCGTGATAACCATGGACGCCGACCTGCAGGACAGCCCCGACGAAATACCCGAACTCTACCGCATGATTACCCAAGACGGCTATGACCTCGTATCGGGCTGGAAGCAGAAACGTTACGACCCGTTGTCGAAGACCCTCCCCACCAAATTGTTCAATGCCACCGCCCGCAAAGTATCGGGCATCAAAAACCTGCACGACTTTAATTGCGGACTGAAGGCGTATCGCAAAGAGGTGGTCAAGAATATAGAAGTATACGGCGAAATGCACCGCTACATCCCTTACCTGGCCAAGAACGCCGGCTTCAAGAAAATCGGCGAGAAAGTGGTGCACCACCAGGCACGCAAATACGGAAAGACCAAGTTCGGGCTGAACCGATTTGTAAACGGGTATCTGGACTTGCTTTCCCTTTGGTTCCTTTCCCGGTTCGGCATCAAGCCCATGCATTTTTTCGGATTGCTGGGTTCATTGATGTTCATCTTCGGCTTCATAGCCGTGGTCATAGTGGGTGTCAGCAAGTTGTACTACATGCACCATGGCATGCCCTACCGTCTTGTAACGGACTCTCCCTACTTCTACCTCTCGTTGACCTCCATGATTATCGGCACACAACTATTCGTGGCAGGATTCCTCGGAGAGCTGATTTCACGTAATGCCCCGGAACGAAACAAATATCAAATAGAGAAAACCATTTAACGATGAAAAAATTAGTCAGACTTGTCATACTCGGAGCTATCCTTTGCCCGATAATAAGCATAGCTATCTCCTGCTCGGAGGAGGCAGATTGCTCCATGACGGCACGCCCCATGGTGAATTGCATTCTTTATAGAGTAGACCCCGAAACCCAATATGTGGAGAACGACACGCTCGACTCGCTCACCGTGACAGCATACGGCACCGACTCCATCATCATCAACAACCAGAAGAAGGTACACGACATCTCCCTGCCACTGCGCTATACGGAGGATTCCACCAAGCTGATATTCAAGTATAGCCGGACCAAGAGTGACACGATGGTGATACGCCACACCAACACCCCCTATTTTCTATCGATGGATTGCGGCTATCAGATGAAGCAGGCCATCACAGACGTAACGTGCACCCGCATCTCTCTGGACTCGATATACATCAAAGACAATGAAGCAGGCATCTATGGAAAGGAAAATCTTAAGTTATTCTATTAGTCTGGCACTCTGCCTGCTGATGTTCCTCCCCCTACGGGCGCAGAACGGGAATCCTACCGCTCCCCCCCAGGGAGCACCTCCCAAGAAGGAGAAGAAGGACGCGAAAGAAGAAGTGCACTATCCGTTATACAACGGCATGTCCGTCGGCTTGGACTTGTGGGGAATCGGAAGTTCCGTATTTGGAGGAGATTTCCTGAGTTCCGAAGTGGCCGTGGATGTAAACCTCAAGAACCGCTTCTTCCCTATTGCCGAACTGGGATATGGCTCCACGGACACCTGGAGTGACAAAGGCATACACTACAAAAGCAACGCCCCCTACTTCCGCATAGGAATGGACTATAACACGCTATACAAGAAGCAGCACGGACACATGCTACTCGTAGGCTTGCGTTACGGTGTAAGCAGCTTCAAGTACGATGTAGACGCCTTGGGACTGGACGACCCGATATACGGTGGCATCGTAGGCAATCCGAATCTGGACGACGAGATATGGGGAGGCAGCCTGCCCTATAACCATAAAGGAATGAAAGGCTCCATGCAATGGGCGGAATTTTGTGTCGGTATCCGGGCGCACGTCTGGAAGGCATTGTACATGGGCTGGTCACTACGCTTCAAGTTCAAATTGTCTGCCTCGGCCGATGAATACGGTGACCCGTGGTATGTGCCCGGTTTCGGGAAATATGGCTCCAACACGATGGGAGTAACCTATACGATAACTTATAAACTACCTCTTTAAGCGACTTATGACAGGGTTAGAGATTTGGCTACTGGCCGTAGGACTTGCGATGGATTGTTTCGCCGTTTCTATAGCCAGCGGAATTATATTGAAACGCGCCCGGCTGCGCCCTATGCTGGTGATGGCCATCAGCTTCGGCTTTTTCCAGGCTTTGATGCCTCTGCTGGGATGGATAGGCGCCAGTTTTTTCAGCCACCTGATAGAAAGTATTGACCATTGGATTGCATTCGGTATCCTTGCCTTCCTGGGCGGACGCATGATAATGGAATCCTTCAAGGACGAAGATTGCAAGCACGAGTATGACCCTACCAGCCTGAAGGTGGTGCTCGCTCTGGCCGTGGCAACCAGCATCGATGCATTGGCGGTAGGTGTTTCGTTTGCATTCCTCGGTATCAAGCAATTCTCGGCTATTCTTTCCCCCATCGGCATTATCGGTTTTGTATCATTCGCCTTGTCGATGGTCGGCCTGATGTTCGGCATCCGTTTCGGATGTGGCATAGCCCGCAGACTGCGCGCCGAACTTTGGGGAGGGATTATCCTCGTCATCATCGGTACCAAGATATTGGTAGAGCATCTCTTCTTTTAATTAAAAAGTAAAAACTCAGATAGGATATGGAAAAGAAAGTACAACGGAATTTTTTATGGATTGCCCTACTGGTACTGGGAACCATCTGGATACTTGCCCGCCACAACCAAGTCACTCCTTATCAGACGGATAACGGACTGATATTCGGTACGGTATATAAAGTGACTTATCAATGTGACCAAAATCTGAAGGCGGAGATAGAAGCGGAACTCAAACGTTTCGACGGTTCCTTGTCCCCTTTCAATGACACGGCGACCATTACGCGCATCAACCGCAACGAGGACATTGTGCCCGACACATTCTTTACCAACGTCTTCCGACGTAGCATGGAAATCTCCCGGGAGACCGATGGTGCCTTCGATATCACCGTTGCCCCTCTTGCCAATGCCTGGGGATTTGGGTTCAAGAAGGGTAACTTCCCCGACTCTGCCATGATAGACAGCCTGCTGGAGATGACAGGATACGAAAAAGTAAAATTGTCCGATGAAGGGAAAGTGGTGAAAACAGACTCGCGTATAATGCTCTCGTGCAGCGCTGTGGCAAAAGGATATGCAGTAGATGTCATAGCCCAACTTCTGAAGAAGAAGGGTATCCGCAACTTTATGGTCGATATAGGCGGAGAAGTGGTTGTTCACGGGCAAAACCCTCAAAATGGACCTTGGCGCATCGGTTTGAACAAGCCGATAGACGACTCACTGGCAGTGAACCAGGAACTGCAAGCAGTGCTGCTAGTCACGGATTTAGGCATGGCTACATCGGGCAATTATCGCAACTACTACTATAAAGACGGAAAGAAATATGCGCATACCATCGACCCGCGTACCGGCTATCCGGTACAGCACAGCATCTTGTCAGCCACCGTCATTGCCAAAGATTGCATGAGTGCAGACGCCTATGCCACGGCATTCATGGTGATGGGGCTGGAAGAAGCAGAACGCGTGGCGGATGCACATCCGGATATCGACGCCTGTTTCATTTATACGGATGAAGAAGGAAAGCTTCAAACGTTCTTAACAAAAGGAATGGAGAAGTATATGAAATAATGTGCAAATGCGATTAACCCATCATTTATAAAATACAAAATATACCGCCAGTACCAGACATACAAAAGCGGCAAAATGATTCCAATGCAGCGTTTCCCCCTTGAAAAGAACCGTTGTGAACACCGTAAAGATAATCAAAGTGATTACTTCCTGAATCACTTTGAGTTGCATCAATGAGAACGGGCCTCCATTGCCTAAAAAGCCTATCCGATTGGCCGGAACCTGGCAAGAATACTCTGCCAAAGCTATTACCCAGGAAAACAGCACCACGGCATACAACGGCCAGTTGGAGATGACTTTTGTCTCTTGTAGCTTCAGATGCCCATACCAGGCAAACGTCATGAAAATATTAGATACAATCAATAGCAAAATGGTATAAAATGCTTTCATATAGTGATTAATGATTAGTGATTAATGATTAATGATTGCAGGCAGCAATTCCTCTTGCACATTCGTCATACTCCCCCATAGACTATAGCGTGCCTCAGGATTCATTTCCTCCAATTGTTTCAGAATGCCTTTCATTGCACTACGGCTGGATTGTGACTCATACGGACAATTCTTCACCTGCTTACGATACCCCCTCACTTGCGCCAACTCCATCAAATCCGCCTCATGTACCAGACACATCGGACGGATAATCGTCATATCAAACTTCTTCATTACCAGCCGGGGGGGCATAGAGCTGAACGCTCCCTGATAGGTGATATTCATCAGCAAGGTCTCCAGAATATCATCCATGTGATGGCCTAACGCGATTTTATTGCATCCCTGCTCCTTGGCTACGGTAAATAATGCCTTCCGCCTATTCCAAGAGCAAAGAAAACAAGGAGACTTGCGGGTATCTGTCGTGGCATCAAACTCCGTTTCAAAGAGAACAAAAGGCACTCCCCACGACTCTACGTACTCCCTCAGATAGTCCACATCGCTTTGATAAGGTATATTCTTCATCACTACATGTACGGCGACAACGGAAAAACGGGGTTTATAGACACGGGCACGCCGTGCCAACAATTCCACCAGCGCCAAAGAGTCCTTGCCTCCCGAAAGCCCGATAAGAATCTTATCGCCGTCCTCTATCAGCCCATATTCCACCACACCTTTGCTAAACCGCTTGTCTATGCGGCGCAACATCTTTTCTTCTTCAGTAAATCGTGCCATTGATACGAGTTATGAGTTATAAGTTATGAATTATAGCTCTTCCGGTTGCAAAAGTAAGGCAAAAGAACGATTTAAAGAAGAATTAACAAAATAGAATTACGGAAACCAGCTTTATTCACGATAAATTTGTATTTTTGACCTTCTGAACAATCAGCATGTATCAATATGAATAAAAAATATATCCTTTTCTTTCTATTCGGCCTTTTGAGCATAACAATTTCCGCACAAAGCCTGGCAGAAGCCAAAGCCTTGTACGAGAAGGGAGAATACGAAGAAGCCAAGCCCACTTTCAAGAAACTCGTCAAGACACAACCTGGCAATGGAAATTACAACCTATGGTACGGTGTATGTTGCCTGGAAACCGGCGAACCCGCAGAAGCCTTGAAACACCTGGAAAGCGTCGTCAAGAGACGCGTCCCCAGCGGGCAACTCTATTTGGCCCGGGCATACAATGATTTATATCGGTTCGAAGAAGCCATCGAGACTTATGAGACCTACATTTCCGACCTGAGAAAGAGAAAACGCTCCACCGAAGAGGCCGAACAATTATTGGAAAAAAGCAAATCCAACTTGCGCATGCTGAAAGGCGTGGAAGAGGTCTGCTTCATCGACAGCTTTGTGGTAGACAAGGAAAAATTCCTGGATGCATACAAAATCAGCCCCGAATCGGGCAAGCTGTTCATGTACGACACCTACTTCAATGATTCCGGTAAGGAAGGCGGAACGGTATACGAAACGGAGCTGGGCAATAAGCTATATTATAGCGAAATGCAACCGGACAGCACCCTCAGTATCCTTTCGCGCAACAAGTTGCTGGACAAATGGAGTGATGGCAGCTTGTTGCCCGGAAGCATCAACGAGGCCATGAATGCAGACTATCCCTATGTACTTACGGACGGTATCACTATCTACTATGCTTCGGATGGCCCTGGCTCGATGGGAGGATATGATATTTTCGTCACCCGTTACAATACGAATACCGACTCCTATCTGATGCCGGAAAATGTGGGCATGCCGTTCAATTCGCCCTACAACGACTATATGTACGTCATCGACGAATTCAACGACTTGGGATGGTTTGCCTCCGACCGCTACCAGCCGGAAGGCAAAGTGTGCATCTATGTATTCATTCCCAACTCATCCAAGCAAGTGTACAACTACGAAGGGATGGACCCGGACAAGATGATATCATTGGCGCAACTTCACTCTATCAAGGACACATGGACGGACACCGATGCGGTAGAGGCCGCCCAAGAAAGACTTCGGACTGCTGCCAACGCAAAGCCGCAGACCACCAAGAAGCATGATTTCCAATTCATCATTGACGACCACTCCACCTACTACCAGCTGGACGATTTCCGCTCCCCGCAGGCCAAAGCCTCGTATGGCAAATACAATCAGCTGGAGCAGAGCTACAAACAACTGCAGGAGAAACTGGAAGATATGCGTTCGGAATACTCCCGAGCCAACAAGCAGGAAAAGGACAAGATGTCCGCCGCCATCCTCGACCTGGAGCAACGTGTACGGCAATTGTCCACTGAGATGGAGCAAACTGCCATTCAAGTGCGCAACCTGGAAAAACAAGCCACCAAATAAAGACAACTATGGATATACTCATTATCGCCTCATTGATTATAGGAGCAGTAATCTTGTTCTTAGTGGAATTATTCGTAATTCCGGGCATCAGCGTTGCCGGTTTTCTGGCAGGAGGTTGCATCATCTTTGCCAACTACTATGCCTTTGCCTATATGGGCACCACGGCAGGTGTCATTACGCTTATCATATCTGCCCTGGCTTGTATCGGCTCGTTGGTATGGTTCATGCGCTCCAAGACACTCGACAAAATTGCATTGAAAAAAAACATCACCTCCAAAGTAGACCGTAGTGCCGAGGAAAAAGTCAAGGTAGGCGATATAGGCGTAACCACTACCCGCCTGGCTCTTATCGGCTATGCCGAAATCAACGGAGACATCGTGGAAGTAAAGTCATCAGACGGCTTCCTGAACGAAAAGACTCCGATTATCGTAGACCGTATTGCCGACGGAGTCCTCTTAGTGGAACGGCTCAAGCAGTGAAATTTCTGAAATCAACCTATTATTTATAACTAACAATTAATATTTAATCTCATGGATCCAAGCACAATGTATTTAACCGCCTTCCTCATTATAGGAGGCATTATTTTCCTGGTACTTTTCTTCCATTATGTACCGTTCTTCTTGTGGCTGTCTGCCAAAGTATCGGGAGTAAACATCTCGCTGGTACAACTTTTCCTGATGCGCATCCGTAATGTCCCTCCTTATATCATTGTGCCCGGCATGATTGAAGCTCATAAAGCAGGATTGCAAAACATCACGCGCGACGAACTGGAAGCGCACTACCTTGCCGGAGGTCACGTAGAGCGGGTGGTACACGCACTGGTATCCGCCTCTAAAGCCAATATCGAGCTGCCGTTCCAGATGGCAACCGCCATCGACCTTGCCGGCCGTGACGTATTCGAAGCCGTACAGATGTCCGTTAACCCCAAAGTAATTGACACCCCTCCCGTGACAGCTGTTGCCAAAGACGGTATCCAGCTGATTGCCAAGGCCCGTGTAACGGTGCGCGCCAATATCCGCCAATTGGTGGGCGGTGCCGGAGAAGACACGATTCTGGCCCGTGTAGGCGAGGGTATTGTGTCTTCCATCGGTTCGTCAGAGAATCATAAGTCTGTATTGGAGAATCCGGATTCTATCTCCAAACTGGTATTGCGCAAGGGGTTGGATGCCGGAACAGCATTCGAAATTCTGTCCATTGACATTGCTGATATTGACATAGGTAAGAATATCGGTGCCGCCCTGCAGATAGACCAAGCCAATGCCGACAAGAACATTGCTCAAGCCAAGGCAGAGGAACGCCGCGCCATGGCCGTAGCCACAGAGCAGGAAATGAAGGCAAAGGCCCAGGAAGCCCGTGCCAAAGTTATCGAGGCAGAAGCGGAAGTACCCAAGGCCATGGCCGAAGCATTCCGCAACGGCAATCTGGGTATCATGGACTATTACCGGATGAAGAATATAGAAGCCGACACTTCCATGCGCGAAAACATTGCCAAACCGACGACGGGCAATACCAGCCAGCCGTTGAGTAAATAACCCGGAAAGTAACTGACGAAACGCCGGAACCGGTGAACAAGAATCGGTTCCCGGCGTTTCTATTTATAAACAAAAGATTAAAGCCTCAAGCATATGAAGAAATATTTCGCCTCTTCCGAACTGATCATCAATGAAGACGGTTCTGTATTTCATCTTCACGTAAAGCCCGAATGGCTGGCAGACAAAGTCATCTTGGTAGGCGACCCCGGACGGGTGGCACTGGTTGCCTCCCATTTCGAGAACAAGGAATGTGAAGTGGAAAGCCGCGAGTTCAAGACTATCACCGGTACTTACCAGGGGAAACGTATTACGGTGGTTTCCACCGGTATCGGATGTGACAACATCGATATCGTGATGAACGAACTGGATGCCCTGGCAAACATCGATTTCGAGACGCGCGAAGAAAAGCCCCATCTGCGTAGCCTTGAGCTGGTACGTATCGGCACCTGCGGCGGCTTGCAACCCTACACTCCGGTAGGCACATTCGTATGTTCTGAAAAGTCCATTGGTTTCGATGGGCTGCTCAACTTCTATGCCGGACGCAACTCCGTGTGCGACCTGCCCATGGAGCGTGCCTTCCTCAACCATATGGGATGGTCCGGCAACATGTGTGCCCCTGCCCTCTACGTCATTGATGCAAGCACTGAACTGATAGACCGCATCGCACAAAACGACATGGTACGTGGCGTAACGATTGCCGCCGGGGGCTTCTTCGGACCTCAAGGACGCGAGTTACGCGTGCCGCTTGCCGACCCACATCAGAATGAGAAGATTGAAAAATTTGAATACAACGGCTACCGTATTACCAACTTCGAGATGGAAAGTTCTGCCCTGGCAGGCTTGAGCCGTCTGATGGGGCACAAGGCCATGACGGTATGCATGGTCATTGCCAACCGCCTGATAAAAGAAGCTAACACGGGATACAAGAATACGATAGATACTCTTATCAAAACAGTACTCGACCGTATCTAAGTATCCTTCAAGAAATGCTCCTCCCTTTCCTTCAGCCAATCCTAGGAGTAGGGTTTAGTAATGACTTCATCACATCCTGCTTGACGTGCCCGTTGCTGGTCTGTATAGTGTAGCAATGTCCTGCTATACCCACAATGGGCACAGAGGCGGATTAGGCTTTATAAGCATCTATCCATTATCGATTTGCACAAAGTTACGATAAAAGCCCATAAGTTGAATCACCATCTCTCTTTTTTGTAAAGAAACCATTATCTTTGCTGAATAAAAATAAGCCGGATAAAATGAACCAAGATACCATTTGTGCCATAGCCACCGCCCAAGGGGGAGCCATAGGATGCATCCGTGTCTCCGGACCGGATGCCATAGAGATAACATCCCGCATATTTACCCCTGCCCGGAAGGGGAAGAAGCTGAAGGATGCCAAGCCATACACACTTACCTTCGGTCATATCCATGAAGAAGAAAACATCATAGACGAAGTACTTGTAAGCTTATTCCGTGCCCCCCACTCGTACACGGGCGAGGATAGCACGGAAATCATGTGCCACGGTTCGAGCTATATTCTTCAGAAGGTGTTGCAATTGCTCATCGGCAATGGTTGCCGCCTGGCCGCTCCCGGTGAGTACACGCAACGGGCCTTCTTGGGCGGCAAAATGGACCTAAGCCAGGCCGAAGCCGTGGCCGACCTCATCGCCTCCACCTCTGCCGCCACTCACCGCCTCGCCATGAGCCAAATGCGCGGTGGGTTCAGTAAAGAGCTGGCCTCACTACGCGACCAATTGCTGCACTTCACATCACTCATAGAACTGGAGCTGGACTTCAGCGACCACGAAGAACTGGAATTTGCCGACCGCTCCGAGCTATGTCTCCTAGCAGACGGCATAGAGCAGGTAATTTCCCGTTTAGTACAATCCTTCAGTGTAGGCAATGCCATCAAGAACGGCGTGCCCGTAGCCATCATCGGCGAAACGAACGCTGGTAAATCCACCCTGTTGAATGCACTACTAAACGAGGAACGAGCCATTGTAAGCGACATACACGGGACAACCCGCGATGTGATAGAAGACACAGTCAATCTTGGTGGGATAACTTTCCGATTTATTGATACGGCAGGCATACGCGAAACGAACGACACCATCGAGAACCTAGGAATTGAGCGAACCTTCCAGAAATTGGAGCAGGCGGAAATCGTGCTCTGGATAGTTGATGCCACGAATGCCGTCTCACGGATACCACAACTAACTACCCAGATACTTCCCCGTTGCGAAGGGAAACGGCTCATTCTCGTATTCAACAAGACCGATTTGGTGCAAGATGCCTCAACCATCCCCAACTCCAGTTTCACCGTGGCCGCTACTAATGTGCAATGCATCTCCATCTCTGCCAAAGGACGTACCAACCTCGACAAGCTTCAGCAAATGCTAATCTCTGCCGCTAACCTGCCCACGGTTACCCAAAACGATGTCATTGTCACGAATATACGCCACTACGAGGCTTTGACCCATGCCTTGGAAGCCATCCACCGGGTCCAACAAGGATTAGCAGAAAATCTATCCGGAGATTTTGTTTCACAAGATATCCGCGAATGCATTTTCCATCTAAGCGATATTGCAGGGGAAGTTACGAACGATATGGTACTTGGGAATATTTTCGAACATTTTTGCATCGGCAAATAAGTGGTGATTACCAACGATTAGCATATAGCATTATCAATTATTAAGGCGTTCATTTTGAGCGCCTTTCTTTTTAGCCTTGTAAGCGATACACATCGTTTATAAGGCTTTCTCAGCTCATTTTTGTACCGTATTTGTTGCTCGCTTGTTATCCTCCGGCTTTAGGGTTGGAAAGGTCGTGGATACATTGGCACGTCATGGTACGTGGTGGTACGCGATGAAACAGATTTGGCGAAATAAACGGATAAATAACTAAAGAAAATGAGTAGTAGAATCGACATTCAGAAGAGATGCAAGTGGTGTGGTGCTATCTTTACAGCCCATAAGACAACCACAGAGTATTGTTCTCACCGATGCGGCAATCTTGCCTACAAGGACAAGGTCAGGAAACAGCGCATTGAAAGCCTACAGCGCGAACTTGGAAAAAGTATAAAGACACCTCCAAACTTAAACAAAGAGTACCTAACGCCATCAGAAGTTGCAGAACTATTGCACATAGGGCGCACTTCCATTTATCGCTACATCCGCAATGGGGCAATTAAAGTAATCCGCTTTGAGCGGAAGACACTTGTTCGCAGAGCAGACATAGAGGACATGACAACCTATATAGAACAGGAGACAAAAGAGAAACAACATAAAGAGAAGACACCAATCACCGACTTCTACACCACCGCTGAGATCAAAGAAAAGTTCAATGTGGCAGAGTCATGGGTATTTGCAATCGCCAAGAAGAACAACATTCCCCGGACGTTCAATCGGGGCAAGACTTACTGGAGTAAGAAACACATAGACGCTTACTTTGCCAGGAAAGCCCCGAACCCCGACATCACGGAATGGTATAGTACCCAAGAAATACAGGAGAAGTTCGGCATGACCTTATCCGCCGTCTACTGTTTCGTTTCCAAGAACGCCATCCCAAAGAAGAAAGAGGGCATCATGGTGTACTACTCCAAAAAGCATGTGGATATAGCCAAAGGCGTGGCTACGCCCGAAGAACCGAAGTATTATACGGTGCCGGAAGCGATGGAGAAGTTCAATCTTACTCGTGACCAGCTCTATCATTACGCAACGTATCACAATATCCCGAAGGTGAAGAAGGGTAAATACACGCTCATTTCCAAGGCGGAGTTAGATAAACTACTTGCCGCCCCAAAGATTGAATAAGTTATTCGTCGGTGGCAGTTGTCACCATTGAATCACCCTATTCCTTTGCACCAAACAAATATAAAACTCTAAATATCAAACAGCATGACACACACGTGTACAAAAGTAACAGTTCGTCAGAGAGCGATTCGTAACAACCGTATCTCCTTGTATCTGGATTATTATCCGGCAGTCCGCAACCCTGAAACCATGCAGATGAGCCGCAGGGAATACCTCGGTATCTACATCTATGCCCATCCGAAGAACGAGATGGAGCGGGAGTTCAATAACGATATGTTGAACAAGGCAGAGGCTATCCGTTGCATCCGGGTACAGTCACTCATCAATGAAGAGTTCGGCTTCTTAGACAAGACCAAGCAGAAGGCCGACTTCCTTGCCTATTTCAAGAAGATGTGCCGGAACAAAGACCAGAAATGGCAGTTCGTTTATCAGCATTTCCATAATTTCGTCAAAGGGCAATGCACGTTTGGTGAGGTGAATGTGGACTTGTGCAAAAAGTTCCGCGAGTATCTACTTCATGCCAAACAGCTCAAACGCAGTAGCCGCTCCATATCCCTCAATTCGGCATCCGGCTACTATTCCACGTTTCGAGGCCTTTTGAAAATTGCCTATCGGGACAAATGGCTTCGGGAGAATATCAATGACTATCTTGATAAGATAGAGCCACAAGAAGTGAAGAAAGAGTACCTGACACTGGACGAGGTGAAACAGCTTGCCGCCACGCCCTGCGACATCCCCGTATTGAAAGCTGCCTCTCTGTTTGCTTGTCTGACTGGTTTGCGTATCAGCGACATTCAAAATCTTCAATGGGAGGACTTTGACATTGCCCCCGACCAAGGCTATTGTCTGCGTATCAGAACCCAGAAAACCCAAACGGAAGCAACGCTCCCCATCAGCAACGAAGCCTACGAGCTATGCGGTACGCCAGGAACGGGCAAGGTGTTCAAAGGCTTGAAGCGGAGCATGATTAACTATCCACTGAAGAACTGGCTCAAAAAGGCTGGAATAACCAAACCCATCACCTTCCATGGGTTTCGACACAGCTACGCCGTGATACAAATCTCGTTAGGCACAGACATCTACACCGTCTCAAAGATGCTGACGCATAAGAACGTAACCACCACTCAAATCTATGCCGACTTGGTGAATTCCAAGAAGCGAGAGACAGCCAATAAGATTTCACTCAAATAAATTACTACCATGAAACGAGGAATCATTACTAACAACGGTCAAGGCATCCAACTCTCTGATGGCGAGGTATGGATGACCTCATGGGAGATTGCCGATCTGTTCAATACAACGGTAGGGGGTATCCACGCTGCTATTAAAAGGATATTGAGAACCAACGTCTTGAAAGAGTATGAGGTGTGCCGGTACATCAAATTGGAGAGTGGTTGCAATGCCGATGTGTATAACTTGAATGTTGTTATCGCCTTATCTTATCATATTGATACCGGGCATTCCATTGAGTTCAGGCAGTGGCTGATAAACAAAGTCACAAGTATGCAAGCCCACCATATCCTATTATACTTCAACAAGGGAATGAGTAGTACATTGTCTTGTTGATAAGGTATCCCTTTCCACCATTAGAATATCTGCATTATTTGACCGGAAATAGTGCAGATATTTTTGCTTTAAAACCTACAAGCCTATTCTACCAACTATTTTTACCGAAAAACAAGAAAGTTACAACTCGCTCATTATAAAGAGTGTAACGTGGCGACATTTGATGTAATATATCGTCAAAAGCCCTCTGACGGGCAAATCCTCGCATTTTGCTAAAAATAAATGATATACATTTGCACGCAAACGATTAGCATATATCACTATGGAACAGAAGAAGATAGAACATATTACATTGCATCTGATGGTTTTCAGTACAATAGTTGTCATTGGCGTTTTAGCTCGTCAAACCGCCTTACATTATGGTTGGGATGAGTTCAGCAGCTACCTTGTTCTCGTAGTTTGCTCCATAGTGATGGGTGCCATCTACCTCAATCTACAAATGGCATTCAATCAAATTCTCTCACCTGCAATAGAGAAGTGCTTTCTGAGATTTGAGTGCTACCGCAGCAAGATTGTGGAGGTTGAAGAATGTCCAGAACCTATGATTGAAGTCGAAACCACATCTGACAAGTCAGAAGAGGTTTCGACTCCCATGTCTTCTGAAACCAGCGAAGGAGAGGCTAAACTTCCAAAGGAAGACGCCTCACCTTCTATTGAAGAACTTAACCAGCCATCAGAATATGAGACACTTCGTGCCAGTGCAATGGCTGAGAAGGAACGTGCATCGAAAGAAAAACTTGATAAGGTTCTCACATATACGAAACGAACCTTGGTTCCCTATCTTGATGAAGAAAGCCTCCATCGCCTATGCAAATATGTCACAGAATACTATCTATCCGAATCCCTGCCCAAAGTCGAACCGATAAAGCTCAGTTCACAATTAAAGACCATTGATGCCATGCACTTTGGCTGGAACATTGGCAAAGCTTTCGGCAAACCACGCTTACAAACAGCCACATTCATCAAAAAGGTATTTGCTCACACCCTCCGTGATGTGGAAATTTCCACCATTGAACGTAAGATGTCGCACACGGAATCGGAATGCAAGATTAAGTTGGATGGGAAGATTATTTGAAATCTCATATTTTTCCACTAATTCATTTGCTATTTGATTGAGATGATCAAAGTCATAGAACAGAACAACGTGGTTATGTTCTGAAGATTAGTTAGATTGCTCTATTATTGACAAATATGCCTTTATACCCTGTAATCTGTTTTTCGTGGATGTATTCATTGGCGATTTTGATAACGCTGCTATTTGTTTTTTATAACTCAAAGGTGCCAGAAGCCTATTGTTTTGGCATATTACACCTGTTATGACTGGATTTTTCGTTTGATAATGGGTCTTTTTATGACTAATTTTAAACCCTGCTTTTTTAAGAATTGAAAGAAATTCTGGAATTAAATCTTTGAAGTCTGATTTAGAAGACAATGTAATATCATCAACAAACATCGAGAATTTAATATGGTGTGTTTTAGATAGTTGTTCTATTTCTGCTCCTATAGGTTTAAATACTAAATTAGCAATTAAAGTAGACGTTGGTATTCCCTGCGGAACCTGATATTGCCGAGTAGTCAGCTTTGTTAAGATTCTTGCTACGGCTGGAGTACAGCCTTCTCGGAGAAACATCTGAAAAACTTGCTTATGAGAAATTGAAGGGAAAAAAGACATTAAATCAGTCGTAAAGATATATTTATTTCCCTGATGAAATCGAGCGTTACGAACATTATTTTTTCCTTTTACTCCACCATAGGCATATTGAGGTATTTCAACCTGCTTCAACATAAAATTATACAAACGTGTCTGAACCTCTTTTAGCTTACCTTTAGATGAGTTTATTTGCCTTGTTGCTATTTTCCCATCGGCATTCTTTTTGGGTTTGCCAGTAATTTTATTGATTTTAGGTTTCTCAAAGGAGTAATAATAATCCTCGAGATGTGTCAACAAATATTCTAATTGTCCTTTGTCAACGCCTAATATATGAAGCAGATGTTTTTCGTTTGTAATCATTATTCAAAAAGAAATTAGAGAGCTGATAATAACCATTCCAATAAAGATTTACACCATTCTATCAAAGGCTTTATTACATTTGATAACTGAATTAGTGCTTTTACAAACTCGGCAAAAGATTTCATAAACTTTGTCCAGTTTTTAATCTTCTTCTCCTGTGTTATTATCATTGGAGAACAATGGAGGGATTTCTGTTTAGCCTTCTTCCCTCTCTTTGAAGGCTTTTTCTTTTTTGTTGCCATAAGCATATTTTTTAGTTCGGGCAATATTGCCACGTGCTAAAATCAATATGGCCTAACTAAAATATGCTTAGACATTGTCTTCCATTGAACTCTCTATTTTCACGTGCTAAAAAGCACTTAATATTGAAGTTGATACGAAATAAGGGGAAAAGCAGTCATTGATATGAAGTGAATTATACGAAATAGCCTTCTTTCTCACATTGTCTTTCCTCAAATCTATATCCGCCCCATTTTACCAATACTTGGTGCGATAATTCGCTTTAGGTTACAGCATAATTTAGTTTTTCCAAAGCCTTCTTCAGTCTTTCAAAGATCTAATACATCCACAAAGGTAGTCATATTTTTCTTAAAACGAGTACCAACCACCATCAAAAAGTTATATCTCAGTTATATTTTGGTGGATGTTTCCACCATTGAAACACCTGTTTCCTTTGCCGTCGAACAATTAAAAACGATTGGCGTATGCAAAACGAAACAGTAACATTTGATAAGCTGCCCGAAGCGGTAGGTTATCTGACCGAACAGGTCATCGAGTTGAAAAGAATGGTGTCGGAGCTTCAACCTCCTGCATCAGACAAACACGTGTTGGTTGAGATTGAGGATGCTTGCCGTATCATCCGAAAGGCCAAGCCTACCATATATACATTGGTACGCAAGGGACTGCTTCCGGCTTACAAGAAAGGCAAGAAACTCTATTTCTACGAAGACGAGCTGTTGGCATGGATTGACAACGGACGAAGGAAGACTGCGGAACAGACTTATGATGAGATGCTGGCCAATATGCAAAGCGGTGTCAAGCATAAGCCTAAATCATCCTTTAACTTCTAACCGTCTGACGTATGGATACAAGTTCTATCAATCCGGTGTCAGTCATTGATGAAGCGATTGATTTGAGTACACGGCTGGCTGGTACGGAGTTTCCCATCAGCATATTCCCCACTCAGATTCAACGCATCATCCATGAGGTACACGAATGCCACAATTACCCCACCGACTACATAGCCGCAGCCATCCTGACGGCAATGGCGGTTGGTATCGGAAACACGCATCTTGCCCAAATCAAGCATGGCTGGACGGAGAGTCCTATCCTATATATGGCATTGATTGGAAGACCGGGAGCGAACAAGAGTCATCCTCTCAGTTTCGCCATGAAGCCTTTCCTCGATTATGATTACAAGCAGAATCAGGAATTTGAGAAGGCACTTGCCAAGTTCGATGAACTGATGAGCATGAGCCGCAAGGAACGTGCGGAAAGCGGTGGAGAGCAATTTCCACAAGAGCCCATCCGCAAACGCTTCTTGGTATCTGATGTAACGCCCGAAGGTTTGAGCCTCATTCATGCGCAGAACAAACGAGGCTTATGTCTGTGGGCAGATGAATTATCTGCATGGTTCAAGAACTTCAACCGCTATAACAACGGTTCGGAGGAACAGTTCTGGCTATCGGTGTTCAGTGCCAAGACCACCATATCCGACCGCAAGAATGCCAAGAGTTCCATCTTCATCAAACGTCCATATATCTCGGTCATTGGTACAATTCAAAAGAAAATCCTGAGCGAGTTGGCTAAAGGTGAACGCTCCAGCAACGGCTTCATTGACCGTATTCTGTTTGTGATGCCCAATCTACAACAGAAGGCACGTTGGAATGACAAGGAACTGCCGGAGAACATCGAACAGGAATGGAATGCCATCATTGAGAAGCTGATACAGCAAGAGTGTAGCCTTAACGAATTCGGAGAAATTGAACCACACGTTCTTCCTTTCTCAGATGAAGCGAAGAGAAGACTGTACGAATGGCAACACCACTTTTCCGAATTGTGCGATCGAGAGACCAACGACACGATTGTCAGTATCTACTGCAAGTTGGAGATATACATCATCCGCTTCTGCCTAATTATTCAATTAGCACGATGTACTTGTGGAGAGTGTGATAAGACATATATCGACCTACTGACGGTGGAGCGAGCCATAAAACTGACTGAGTATTTCAAGGAATCTGCATTGAGTGTGCAAAACATCTTGAATGAGAATGCTCTTACCAGTCAGCAACAAGCGATAGTCAATCAGCTTCCGCCATTCTTCACGACCTCTCAAGCAATAGAGTTGGCCGAACAAAACGGAATGAAGGAGCGAACATTTCAACGCTTTCTCAATGATAACATCGGAACGCTGTTCCGCAAAGAGAAGCACGGAGAATATTCAAAGATTAACCAGTGACATTTTTGTCGGTTTTGACACTTTCCCAGCGAAAGCGACAATAACGACAAAAGTGACACACCCAAAAACGAAAAGACAATGAGTACACACAGATTCATATTAGAACCCTACAAAGGTGTCAGCACTCGGCACACATGTCCGAACTGCCACCGCCAAAGATGTTTCTCCAAGTACATTGATACGGAGAAGCAAATCCAGTTTCCCGAATACGTGGGACGTTGTGACCACGAGCAGAAATGTGGTTACCACTTCACGCCTCGTGATTACTTCGAGCAGAATCCGGTGGAGAAAGAAAAGCTCTCGGATAACACCTTCAGAAGCTATGCTCCTGTTAAGGTAGTACAGCCCGTGACAACCTCTTACATTGATTTGGACATCGTCAACCAATCATTACGAGGCTATCCGGCGAACAAGTTGTTCCAATTCCTATCGGCTCAGTTCGGAGAGACCGAAACATTGAAGCTGATGAAGAAATACAAGGTGGGCACATCCAAGTATTGGGACGGTGCGACTGTATTCTGGCAAACGGACAATCAAGGCAGAGTCCGCACAGGGAAGATTATGCTTTACAATTCGGAGACGGGCAAACGAGTAAAAGAACCATACAATCATGTCACGTGGGTACACTCCGTTCTTCACAAAGGGAACTATAATCTGAAGCAATGTTTCTTTGGAGAACATCTGCTTTCCGAGAATAAAAATCGGCCTGTAGCATTGGTTGAAAGCGAAAAGACCGCCCTCATCGCCTCTTACTATCTACCCCAATTCCTATGGATTGCCTCGGGCGGAAAGAACGGTTCTTTCAACGCCAACAACCTACCTGTTCTTGCCGGAAGAAGCATTGTGCTATTCCCCGACTTAGGCGCAACTGACTATTGGCAGAGCAAGATCGGACTGATGAAAAGTTGTGGAATCGAGGTGCAGATGTTCGATTATTTGGAGGCCAACGCCAGCGAAACCGAGCGAAAAGAGGGATACGACATTGCCGATTATCTGCTCAAAGTGAAGCCTGACGAAGCTATCCTTCAACAGATGATAAGAAGAAATCCAGCTCTGAAAATACTGATAGATACGCTCGATTTGAAGCTCGTTAGTGTGCAACGAGGCATACCTCGTCCGAAGGTTTCACCGCCTAAGAAACGAGGTTTCAGACTATGACCGAGAGGAAGTGAAATAGAGACTTTTTTACTGTAGCAAGTTAATGTCGGTGTATTACATTCCCCGACCACTTGCTCCTCAAAAAGTCTGAGGAGACTGCTCCCGATGGTCACAAATTATTTACTAAAAACAGAATCAAAATGGAAAAGAAATATACGATAACACTCCGCCTGACAGACATGCAGTACACATTACTCGGTGCGATTTGCAGACGAACTAAAAGGAATCAAAGTGAGGTCATCCGCTCGTTCATTGAGAACGGTTCGGTACGTGAACGAATCACGCAAGAGCATATATACATCATCCGTCAGTTGATTGGCGAAAGCACCAATCTCAACCAGTTGGCAAGGCAGGCAAACACCTACGGGTTCTCTGCTGTTGCCAAGCGATGCGAGGAGATGGCGGAACGTATTAACCAACTTATAAAACGGCTGAAAGATGATAGGTAAACAAACGAAAGGAACATCGTTCAACGGATGCGTCTGCTATGTTCTCAAAGAAGAAAAGTCCAAATTGCTGGAGGCAGTCGGAGTGGACGGAACACCTGAACAAATGGCGGAGCAATTTGAGTTACAATCGCTGCTCAACGACAAGGTAAAAAATATTGTCGGACACACCTCGCTCAACTTCTCTCCTGAAGATAGCGACCGTCTGAAACATGATGATGCACTGATGTTACAAATCGTTCATGACTACATGAAGTTGATGGGCATTCAGAATACGCAATACATCGTTGCCCGGCACATTGACCGTGAACATCCGCATTGCCACATCGTCTTCAATCGGGTGGACAATGACGGCAAGACGATTAGTGACAAGAACGACTTCCGCCGAAATGAGAAAGTTTGCAAGATGCTGACAGCGAAATACCGACTGCACTTTGCAAATGGTAAAGACCATATCAACGAGGAACGGCTGCGCCCATACGACCGGGCAAAGCACGAGATATACAAGGCTCTGAAAGAAGAACTGCTGAACGCCAGGAGCTGGAACGATCTAAAGGATGCCCTTGCCGACCGAGACATTGATATGAAATTCAAGGCCAGTCGCACCACACGTGCAATACAAGGTGTCAAGTTTGAGTATGGTGGGTTCTCTTTCTCAGGCTCAAAGGTCAGCCGTGAGTTCAGCTACTTGAACATCGACAAAAGTCTGGAAGAAAATGCTTGCGAATCCTTGCTTGAATCAGTCCAACAGAAGCCCAAGCACGAAGATACAGAGGTGCAACAAAGCGTTTCTCATCCTGATGAGGGGGCGGGTATCAGTCTCGGCCTACTAAACGGTGGCTCTTCTTACGATACTACTGCCGCAGAAGAAGCCGAGTTCAATCGCCTGATGAAGAAGAAAAAGGCTAAGCGTAAGCGAGGCTTTCATTTATAATCAATTTATTAACAATTTAAACTTTATCAATTATGTTACAAAAAGATTTGATTTGTGATTTCAATCTCTACTTGTGTGAGAAGTTCGGCTACAGAAACAGTTGTAACGTGATGCAAAACGCCAATGGCTTTTGCGTAAACATCAGTGAGCGTGATTTAGACTGCTACATCCGCTTCTGGGAGTACAGCAACGGTGTGGGAAACTTCCCCGACTGGAGCATCATCGTCGTGCGCAGCAACTTCAGGAAGAACCAAGAAGAAAACCTGAAGGACTTGGCTCGCTTCTTCCAAGAGTACATGCCCCGCTATGGTTACAAGTATCTCTGCACTGAGGGTGATGAATACGGTTATTACCAGACACTTGGGCTGAAACTTGTCCGAAAAGACCTTTTCGGGCACAATTACGCACTGGCACTGAAAGATTTGAATGTCTGATTCGTGATTTGAGAATAAGGAAGGGAAATCCCCTTCCTTATTCTAACATACCCTTTATCTGTTTATCAAAATCAGAATCAATGGGCTGAGTCCGATTGAAAATATCATATTCTTGTTCGGCCTTTGCCTTAGCTTGAGCTGCAGAAATACGTCCCTTATCTGGTAATATCCGATAATCGTTGAATGTAAGGAACTTATTTACACTGGCAGCGAACTGCTCCATCGTGAAAGCGTTTTGACGCTCTATTTGGATTTCAATATAATCAAAATAAGAAGTGACTGCACGTTCTAACTGACGAATTTCCTTTTCTTGCAAGTAATTCTTCGCTATTGATACATCAGATTTCAATATACGACCATCGGGCGAGTTCTTCCATGTTGTCAATCCCATGTGTTCCTTTGTATGGTCTGCTTTTTGATATATAATTTCTGCAGCCGTTTGCCCAGTAATTGCATAATGAAATCGGTTCTGTATCATGGCATAGAAATCATGAGTCGTAGGTGAGTTCTTATCATAATCAATGCTACATTCCGCATATATGTCTGTGATTTTCTGCCAAATTCGCCGTTCACTCGCACGGATAGAACGTACTCGCTCAAGTAACTCGTGGAAATAATCAACACCAAAAACAGTTTTTCCTTGCTTCAAGCGGTCATCATCAAGAACAAATCCTTTTTTAATATATTCATTGAGTATCTTGGTAGCCCATTGACGGAAACGGGTTGCCTGCAACGAATTAACACGATAACCAACAGATATAATGGCATCAAGATTATAGAACTGTGTGTTATAAGTTTTGCCATCTTCTGCAGTATGTGCAAATTTTGCACATACTGCATCTTGCTGAAGTTCAGATGAATCAAAGATGTTTTTTAGGTGTTTAGATATTACGGTTCTATCTACACCGAAAAGCTGAGCCATAGCCTTTTGCGTACACCAAAGCATTTCATCTCTAATGATTACCTGAACTTTTCCTTTTTCATCAGGAAGATTGTATAATATGAATTGTATTTCTTGCGACATTATTACTTTATGCATGCGATAAATACTTACAAATTAACTTGTTTGATTCTTTCCCAATAAGAAGATAAGTCATATTTTTTATAATCTTTTTCTTTCATAATTTCTTCGATAATTCTTATAATATAATCAGAATTATCAACAGAATTCATATAAATTGAAAATTTAGTAACAATAGAACTATCATTTTTTATAGTTTCAGAATCTGGAATAAGTAAAGCTAGAGCTTCCTCAACTGGTAAAGTTCTATCTTCCAATGACAGGTTTTCATCGGTATCAATATTTTCACACTGCTTCTTTCGAAGTTGTGCTAATTTTCTAACAAGCTTGCCTGATACATTTTCACTTTTTATATACGGAGAAATCATTTCCAATAAGGTTTTGACTCTTTTTGTTATATCATATTTTTTATCGGCATAGGCAAATATGTCATTAGTTAATGCTGATGCGTCAATATTGAAACATTCTAAAGCTAATCTATTTGACAGCTTAGCCGGATTACTAATATAAAAATAGGAGTACCGATTCGTACTATCAACATTTATCATGTGAAGTCTAATATGATGCAATGTAGTATCCCATGTAGCTATATACCGGTCTATAGTTTTATCATACTCTAATGCAGAGATTACTTGATTAACATCATTATTGATTGCATAATAAGATTTTTCCTTATTTATGGAAAGAAGTTTTTTACTATAGAACTCCACAATACTCATAAAATTCTCACAAAAAGGCCTTTTCTCAATTATTATTTGAGAATCTTCTGCAAATTCATGCAAATTTTTAAGGGTATTATTTTGAAAATAGCCATTTGAAAAATCTGTATTTTCAAAGCCCAATAGTTCCAAAAAGTCTTCCAAACATTCAATGTTGTCATTTATATCAAATAGATCATTCGTTTTCAGATAAGAATAATAATTGTAAATTGTATTTCGTGTTGTGCCCAAATCTTTAAAAAACGGATAGTTCTCAAATTTAGAAATCTGCAAAGCCTTTTTTATCTCATTTGTAATTTCATACAAATAATCTTCCATCACACAAAAAATAATCCTTTGATTATTCGTCTTTTGCAAGGAAATTAGGCTCTTCATTGAACGATAAAATGGGTCATCCCAGTCCGAAGTCCCTAAATCTTCTCCATATGTAGCACATAAATAATATATAAATGCCGGTGTGTCTAAAAAAATCGTCTTCTGTTTTCTGTTCAGGTATGACTCCAACTTATTTGATTGGTATAAACTAACAAATGTTTCTCCAGCAATAATTTTATTCATATAATTATTGGAGTCACACAGATGTTTTATATCCATCACGAATATATCTAATTGGCTATGGTCTGGTAATAAACGAGCCACACAATTTTTAAATTCATCTAAATTCTTTTGAGACACGTTATCTTCATTAGCGTCAATATCTTTTATATCATTCGTATAATTTAATTTATAAAGTCTTTTTAACCCGTTATAAACGGCTTCTCGATTTGAAATATGATATTTGGCAACAAGAAAATCAAGCTCCGTGTTAAACGAATTCTCAAGGTCCATAGAAGTTGCATAAATATCTTTTACGGTTCTCTTTTCGTCCTCAGAAAGTCTAACACCGCCCATTATATTAGGGTCTTTGACTATACGCTGATCTGATTTTAAGGAATTGATTAAAGATGTGATATCTGACAGATTTTTTCCTAATCTTTTTTCCGCTTCAATTTTCAAGTCGCTGGTTTTTATAACCTCTTTTTCATATATAATAGCAACCAATACAGATTCTAGTATACTGTTTTTAATATTGGAAGAAGCTGTTCCACTAGCTAATAAATCATAAAGGAACTTATTAGATTTTTCGAAGGTCATTTCACTTGGCTTTACAATAACATCTGAATGTAATCCATAAACGTATTCTTCAATAGGAGACCCGCCTAATTCAGCAATACGTGTTACATCAAAAATATCCAACTCTATTCCATATGCAATTTTTGCATCTTTTTTATATTCTTCGAGTTTCGTGTTAGAAATGTTGCTATTGCAATAGAATTCCAACGATGGACTATAGTTAAATAGATTTACTAAGTTTTTCGCTTTTGTCAAGCTGTTTTTGATTTTAGCATCTAATGCTTTTTGCACTGTTATTTGAACACATTTTTTCTGTTCTTTTTTATCTACAAAGATTTTTATATCACATCCACCATCACCAGATCCATCAACACCAACTATTTCATTTCGTTCCCAATACGTTTCTTGAAATATGCGAACAAGTTCATTAAATTGTTCTTGAGACAAACTGTTAATTGCAGTTTTAACAAATCCGACCTTTACACCTTTATTTCTCATACTAATTTTTCTTTTTAATAATACATTTCAATATACTGATACGCCTTGTCAAAAACTTCTTGGTCTTTAATTTGATAATTAACCCACAGGATAGAACGTAATTTCTTTTTTATCTCACGCTGAGCAGTAATGCTCTTGAATGCGTCTTTAAATTTACGCACAATTGCTACAACATTTTCATCTATATCAGCAACGACACGTTCTACAATGATAGGAGTATCTTCAGTCTTAATGGATTCAAACAACTCAGTAAGAGCTGCTTTTGCCTGTTCTCTCTTATCAAGAGGTTGATTAGAGTTCTTTTCTTCCTCCAGAACTTCTTTTGCAAGTGTAAGCAAACCACGAAGAAAATCAATACTTGTGATTAAGTTTTCTTCCATGTGGCGACGTAATTCATCCAATTTCTCGGCAAATACTTTGTAGTTAGAATCGCCACGATGTTCTCCCAGTCTTAAGCGAAGCATTTTTTCGACCTCAAGAATCTTTTTGGGATTATCTTTTGCCTGCTCCAACACCATATCAATAACATCACCATCGACAACAAGATCTTCAAGAGGTGTCCCTATATCTATTGTGTCAATATTGCGATGAATTATCTCAATCGTTTTAGCTCCTAATAAAGTCCAAATAAGAGAACCACCAGTACTTACAGGACGTACACTTTGATAGACCTGAGCCAACCAAGTATAATCAGTTTGATAGCCGGCCAACATTGTATCCGGGCTTACGGTTTCCCAAGCTTTAGCTAATCGTGAAAAATGTTTTGCAAAATTCGTTTTTGTGGGATCATCAAGCAGACATTGCTGGGCCGCCTGTAATCCTTCCCATCCACCAATCGTGCGATCTACTCCTGGGAAGAAGTCAATACACTCTTGTAAGAACTGAGGTATTAATACTTTTATCTCATCAATATTTTTAACAACTGTTTTAACTGTCTCTTCGTCAAAAGCAAGACTCTTCGCAACATTGTCAAAGACTCCAACGAAATCTACAATCAGGCCACACTTCTTATCTACATTGTATTTTCTATTGGTACGACAAATAGCCTGTAACAACGTATGGTCCTTCATAGGCTTATCAAGGTACATACATTGCAAAATTGGAGCATCAAAGCCAGTCAATAGTTTTGATGTTACAATCACCATTTTAATCGGAGACAATGGATCACGGAATTGGTCAAGAAGTTTTCTCTCTTGTTCTCTATCACGACGGTATGCTTTATAATCATCAGCTTTATCACCTGCCGTATGCATTACAATCGTAGTTGCATCTTCTGTCCCTAAAAGAGCGTCAATCGCCTTTTTGTATTTTACACAACAGTCACGATTATATACTACAACCTGGGCTTTCATTCCACTTGGTTCCACATACTGTTTAAAGTGGTTTACAATATAGCGTGCCACATCATTGATTCGTTTCTCAGCCGTAAAAAAGGCTTCAACCGAAGTACGTTTTACCAATTCATTCTTTTCCTCTTCCGATATTTGATCTGTAAGTTCATCAAATTCTTCTTGCAATTGAGTTTCATTGAGATGCATTTCTACTGGTACGGTTTGGAAATTCAATTCAAGAGTTGCACCATCGTCCACTGAATTTTGGAATGTGTATTTTGATATATATCCCCCACGTTCCAAGTCCTCATCTGCACCAAATGATTGAAATGTATTTTTATCTCGTTTATTGATAGGAGTTCCTGTAAGACCAAAGAAAAAAGCATTCGGCAGGGCATTTCGCATTTTCTGTCCTAAATCTCTTTCCTGAGTTCTATGTGCTTCATCTACTAATAGAATGATATTATCTCTTTCATTTAACACACAATCAACATCTCCAAATTTGAAAATAGTTGTTATTAAGATTTTCCGCTGATCCTGCTTGAAGAATGCTACTAGCTCTTCTTTTGTCTTAGCTGATTCTATATTTGGAATATCCGCCCGAGTGAAATCCCCAGTTATTTGATCCTCCAAATCAATACGGTCATCAACTATCACTACGGTAGGCGCATGTAGTTTATTCTGTAAGCGAAGTTTCTGAGCTGCAAATACCATCAACCACGACTTTCCGGAACCTTGAAAATGCCAAATAAGCCCTTTCTTTGGTCCTTGTTTATCTTGATATGTATTTAGAACACGTTGCACAATGGCCTCACCACCTAAATATTGCTGATAACGGCAGACAATCTTTATCTTTTTACCAGACGATGTTCCTGTAAAGACACTGTAGTAACGGTAAATATCCAAAAGACGATTTGGCCGAACCAAACTTATCACATTACTTTTAACAGTCTCGATTGTACCGTGCTGACGATTCTCATCTTTAAACCAAGGGCCCCATTTATCTACGGGCGTACATATTCCGGCGTATTGAAGTTCCTTTCCTTCTGTTGCAAAGGTCAATATATTAGGAACGAACATCTCCGGAATGCTCTTTTCATAATGAAGCATATCGACTGCTCCATCAGCCCATGTAATCTGAGGACGAACAGGAGACTTGGCTTCACCGATACAAACGGGGATTCCATTAATGAGATAAACTAAATCCAATCGTTTTCCTCCATCAACAGAGCTACGTGGAAATTCCCATTGATTGGTCACGACACAATAATCTTCAGTAGCATCGTCGCTAAAGAATTTTATAGGAATGTACTCCCCATCCTTTCCAAAAGGTTCAGTGTTCTCATTAAACAACAATGCACGGAAACGGTCATTGGCTGTCACTAATTCATCATAATTACCTCCGCAAGTAATCGCTGCGCGAAGCTTATAAATAACTTGTTCTGCTTGCTGATGCGTTATCGGATTTAATCGAACAAGGGCTTCCAGAAGCCATGTTTCTACAAGAACGGAATCAATACTACGAGGTATATCCTGTGACTTAATATATTGCCAGCCACTTTGAGTAGCTGCATCTATGAGCATTTGCTCCACTGCATTGTCTTCGTTAAACATATCTATATTTTTTTATTATTATCATTTAGTTATTAGGCAACTGACCTTAATTCTTCGCCTTCTATGTTGTTCAAATATGCCAAAGCTTTACGAATGACAGATTTTGATTTATCTGCCTGAGAGGCGATGGCCGATAAAGTCTCTCGAACATCTTTGTCGGGGAAGGGAACCTCGACTTTATCAAGCATCTTTTGCGTGATTTGGTTCATTGTTGAGGACTTTCCCTCACTAACACGTTCTCTGAAATCTTGAGATTGGAAATAGAGGTACAAGTATTTTGCCTCGGCAGAACGTATTATAGTCATGAACGCACCAAAAGTCATTGGTTCATTAATGTCGGGAATCATAGCCACTTTACCTACAAGTGAAGCACTTCCATTACGGCTGCACATCAGGATATCGTCTTCTTTCACGAAGAGGCTTTCTTTGATTGGCGCATTAACCCTGACAATATCTGAAAAGGATATTTTCCCATCTTGTATGTTACCAGACCTAAGCACAATGGTACCATCATCACAAATTTGTTCGGGCTTATAAGTTAAGCCTATGGAATATTCTGCCAATTCTGAAAGTCTTTTTGTTGGCCAGCCTTTCGGGTTGTTTCTTGGATCACCCACCATCTCGATAAATTGCGATTTGAAGCCGCCAAATTTTGATTTATCGGCCTGTTTGTATATTGTTTCAAAATGCCTTTGTTCTTCTATTGAAGGTAGCCCAACCATAAAATGTTCAAGGTATGAGGCAGCGACTCGTTTCTGCCCACCTGTACCAGACATATTTTTTGCAGCACGCTCTCGGAATATAGGCATTCGCGTTAATGTTAACAACCAATACGGGTTAGATAGATTTTCAATTGGTCGTAACACATGAAACTCTGTTGAGCCCATACCAACGCCATTAGTAAGCCGTTGGGCAATAGCTCCTTTCCCATTTTCCATACAAGGTGTTATTTTTGCAAACAAGACATCATTATTTGCAAAATATGTAAAGCCTTTCTTAACCTTGCCATATTCTTCTTCTATCATATTTTGTAAATATCCATCCTCACTTACAGCAGGCATAGGTACAAAAGATACCTTATCAGTATCATGAAGATCAAGGCTTGGTCGCCTTGGATTAATAACACAGCATTCACTCAATTTCCTCAATTCATTCTTCTGCTTTAAAGAAATAGGATTCCCAAACATCTCGATAAATTGCGACATACTAACCAATGAATTTACGGTGAGACATTTTTACATTTGTCTGATTCACCATAGCGTATTGCAAGGTTGTATCAAGACTTTGATGCCCTAACAGATGCTGAACTTGCTCTATAGGCATACCTTTATCTATCGCCATTGTTGCCAATGTTCGACGGAACTTATGAGGATGTACCTTAGGAATATTCAATTCACGTCCCAATCGTCGTAAACGAATTTCCACACCACTTATCTGTAAGCGATTATAAGGTGCTAATAACGAAACAAACAAAGCCGGATTATCATCCGACCTGTCTGCTAAATAGCGTTGCAGATGTATCTTTGTACGCGCATCAAAATATACACGACGTTGCTTATCACCTTTACCGGTTACAATACATTCCCTATTTTCAAAGTCAATATCATTCCGATTGAGTTTAACCAGCTCTCCAACACGCATCCCGGTAGAAGCCAGCAAATCAATCAAAGCCAAATCACGAATCCCCTCACAATAATCTCGCATTTGTTCCAGTGCTTCATCGGAATATGTTTCTTTAACCGTTTTACCAACTTTGACTTTATGAATTCTACGCACCGGACTTTTTACAATATAATCTTCATCTTCAAGCCATGAAAAGAAGCTTGATAAGATACGTCGAATATTATCAACTGTAACTTTGGTTGCTCTACTTATTTGCTGATAATCATTCAGATAGCTACGCAAGTCATCCGTTGTGATATGACGGATACTTTTCCCAATTTTCCGAATGGCATTATTTAATGTACTTCGATAGTAGTGCATCGACTTATCCGAGCACCCCTCCACTCGTTTAGCTGATAAGAAACTATCAATTAGCTCACTATTGTCACTTTTCTCTTCCTCGTTTTTATAAGACACGTTGATATTACGAAAGGCAAAATCAAGCACCTTCCGCAATTGACTCATTTGCTCATTGTTTAAAACTCCCAGCATAGCCTGCTCTATGTCATTAATCAGATTATCTTTCATATTATCAATAAATTAGTTATCCAATCATAACGCAGCTATCAACACATCTATCAAGCTTTCTTTATCTGTTTATTAAGCTCTTTATTACTTTGTCTATATTTTCAATGCACTGCTTCAGTTCAAATTTTGATTTATCGGCTTGTTGGGCAATGGATGCAAACTGTTGTTGCTTCTCTATTGGAGGCAGTATAACAGGAATCTTTTGGATTATCTTCAAGTTAAGACCTCCTCTACCATTAACATCTCCAGACAGACCTCTAAGTTCGAGATATCTCCCCTGAAGATTATGGTAAAGATATGAGTAGTTTACACGCTCGTCGGGTACAATAGCACACAAAGACTGATTTGTACACAGATCAACTTCTGTAATAGCCACAGTACCACGAGTTTTACCTTGACCAGCGATAGCAATTACAATAGAATGTATTGGAACCATCCTTGTACTTGCGCTCTTATATCCAAGCTCAGTAATGCGAGAATCTGTATCTTCTACATGACCTTTGTGTACCTCGCCAGAACTCATCCATCTTATTCTTCCATTCTCCCAATATTCAGGATGAGATGTGCTTGGAGTTGCTCCAGCAAAACAATTTGCAAACTCACCAATAGTCATAATTGGAAAGTTATGGGTATTATTCTCAACGGTTCCAAACATCTCGATAAATTGCGATTTCACCATTTCATCAGTGGCGACAAGTAATTTCTTATAAGCTTGTTTTAACCTATATGCTGCCCAAAGCTTATCCGATATGTCTCGCATTTCATCAATTGATGGTAATTCAAACTCATATGCAAGAAGTGTATCTTTAGAAATGCGTTTTGAGTTCATTCCATCAGCATGTTTATTGGCATATATCCAAAAATGCTCAGAATTGAGCACAAAAGGGATATACCTAATTAAATCTTCACGCGAATATCCCATCGTTTTTTTTGTGTCTTCTTTTAAACGAAGAATAATAGAATCTCCTGAAGTTATGCCATCAAAACAAACAATGCCAGCACGTTTAAGATATACGTTTCTTCGTGCTATTAAAATATCATTTGCTTTGAATGCCTTAGCCGAAGTAGTCAATAATTCCGTCCCCTGAAAACGAGTAATAACAGGTTCCCCACTATCGTAGTGTTCCAATCCTATAAATCTGTTATAATCAGATTGACTCGGATTTTGGACAGAAATAGATATTGGATTGGCTATTAAACTTAAATTAATTATTTTCATGGAATAACATATTTGTTAAGGAAGAATATTCTTTTGACAATTGGCCGTGACTCGATTTCCAATTATCCACAGCCTCGTCATAGTTTAGAAATTCCTCTGATTTCCCTTCTACAAAGAGAGATACAGAAAGTTTTCCACCATTGGACAAAACATCTTCATTTGTCACTACTTTACAATAGCCAGTTTCATCAGAAAAGCTATTATAAGCATTGAGCATTCTGTTTATATGTTTGTCCTCCAAATAACTTTGTGCATTCTTTCTTGTTACTTCGCTTTCTGCCTCAATAAATAAAACTTTACCTTTCCGGTTATATGGTTTGTTCTCATTAAATATGATTACGCATGAAATCATCGCGGAATTATAAAACAGATAATGCCCTAAAGCAATGACACATTCAATTTTATCTAATTCAATAAGTTTCTTTCGTAATTCCTCCTCTTCATGTCTAAAGAGAACACCATGTGGAAAAAGAACAGCAGCCCTACCTGTTTTGGAATCCATTGAAGCAAGAATATGCTGTAAAAAAGCATAGTCTGCTTTTGATTGTGGGGGTGTTCCCAAAAAGTTACGTCCCCACTTATCATTCATGAATTTCTCACGATTCCATTCCTTTATGGAATACGGCGGATTTGCAAGAACGACGTCAAACTTGCGTAGGTGACTTCCATCTAAGAATGCAGGATTCTCCAACGTATCTGCACAAGCTATCGAAAAATCTTCAACACCATTCAGGTAAAGATTCATTCGTGCGATAGAAGATGTCAAACCATTCACTTCTTGTCCAAATACTTGTACACTCTGCCATTCTTCACCTTTGTTACGTAGATAGTCCAAGCATTTTACTAACATACCTCCGGATCCACAGGTCGGGTCATAAATACTCTCGTTTGGCTTGGGTTGCAGAATCTCAGCCATCAATTGAACAACTGTTCTATTTGTGTAGAACTCCTGAGCTGTATTTCCGGCATCATCGGCAAACTTTCCGACAAGATATTCGTATGCCTGCCCCATTTCATCAGCAGGACACGACTTCAGACTCAATGCATATTTAGAAAAATCTTCTATCAGCGAAGTGATGATACTATCGGGCATCTTTGCTTTGTTTGTCCAACCATCTTTCGGCCCAAAGATTCCTTCCAAGCCACCTATCTTCCTGCCATCCATTTCTTTAGCAGGATTGGCTTGCTCAATGGCGATAAAAGCCTCGACCAATTTATTACCCACATTTTCTGTCACTTCTCGGACATCCTTCCAATGAGCACCTTCCGGAATGCGAATAGGAAGTTCTTCCACCTGCATACCTGCATATTCAACTCCTCCTTCACACACAAATCCTTCAAACTGTTCATCATAGACATCAGAAATGCGTTTAAAAAAGAGCAATGGGAAAATATATTCCTTATACCCGGCTGCATCAATCTGACCCCGTAAATGGGTAGCTGCCGCCCAAAGAAAACTTTTAAGTTCATCAAGCGTAATAGGATCATCAGGAAGACGATATTGTTTTACTTTTTCAGCCATGTCAATTATGCATTTATAAGTGATGAAAATTCTTTTTCCAATCGTATCACATCTTCGTATGCTTGTCTGAATTCTGCCAATACATCTTCATACGGACGGACTTCTTCTTTATGATAAGCCACATAACGATTTGGAGATAGATTATATTCTTTGTCTCTTATTTCCTGTAAAGTAACCACCCGTGAGTAATCTTCTTCATCAGCATAACTTTGATAAAGAGAATATAATCTATCAATATCTTTTTCTTCTAAGACATTTTGTGCCCGTTTGGGGGTAAGAATTTTTGTGCCGTCTATCATCAAGATTCGCCCTGAATGGTTCGCCGGTTTCATCCTGCGGATTATCAAGAAACATGGAGAAAGCCCGGTTCCGTAAAACAACTTATCCCCTAAAGTCACAACGGATTCAATCAAATCACTTTCTATCAACTGTTTTCGTATTTCAACTTCTTGATCACGGAATAAAACACCCTGTGGCATCACTACAGCCATACGCCCTTTACCGGAAGCCATAGAACATATCATGTGCTGAATCCAAGCATAGTCGCCGCAGCTATCGCTCGGCGTTCCATAGATATTGCGTTTATATTTATCCGAACCCCATTCTGTTGTTCCCCAGTTTTTCAAAGAGAATGGGGGATTTGCTATGACGCAATCAAATTTGGCTATATTACCACCTTGAAGGATTTTAGGCTCTCTCAATGTGTCACCCTGCATAACATTAAAATCGGATGCACCATGCAAAAAGAGGTTCATTTTAGCAATAGCTGCATTCACCACATTCTTCTCTTGCCCGAATATACTTCCGCAACAAAGGGAGTCATCGTGCATATATCGTATGGCTTCAATTAGCATACCCCCACTACCGCAAGCCGGGTCATATACAGTTTCGCCAGGTTGTGGATCAAGGATATGCACCAATAACTTCACCACAGAGCGAGGAGTATAGAACTCCCCAGCTTGGGCTTTACTGTCATCAGCAAACTTCTTTAAGAGAATTTCATAAGCATCACCCATCAAATCCGCTGGATAATCCTTATTACCAAGTTTCCGTTTTGACAGATGTTCTATCAAGTCACGAATCTTGTTATCATTAAGAATTGCCTTATTCGTCCATTTTTGAGCCGAGAACATAGACAACACCCCATATAACGTATCAGGATTAGCTATCTCAATCTGCCTCATTGCACCGACAATAGCTGCGCCCAAATTTTCAGTACGTTCCCGGACTTCTTGCCAATGACAGCCATCCGGAACAACAAAACGATGTTGCTCTGGTAAAGAAGCATACTCTTTATCGCCACCACTATAAGCTAACGCGTCTTCTGTTTCTTCATCATAAACATCTGATATTCGTTTATAGTAAAGCAAAGGAGTGATATAATCCTTAAAATTATCTTGACTTACAGGGCCACGTATGATATTACAAGCCTCAAACAAGAAGTTATATAAATCCTGAGCCCCTGTCAATTCTTTTTTTATTGTTTTCTTTGCCATAGCAATCAACTCCTACATTTTCAATGAAAGTCTACCAATTCGCTCCTTCAATAATTCGTTATATTGTTCTTTTAAGCCATCACTTAAAAAAGAACTTTGAATGACAACTCCAAACTTAGGTAATAATTTGATGTACTTATTTATCAGTCGTTCTACGACAACACCTTCTATACCAAGAGTTGCTGCAGATTTGATAAAATCCTCCCTTTGAAGTTTTTTCTTCCGTCCATTCAAGGTTAAAGCTAATTCTTCATCATCTTTCGGATTGATAATTGCCGCATTCAACAGATCGTAGGCGGGAGTCAGACGTATTTTATCTGCAGTTTCATACAATGAGAAGTTTTTCAAATGCATATCGTTATTGCCTGTCAACCAAGAGAAAAACACCAACTCGAAGAAATTGGTTACATCCATTTTGGGCATGGATGAGTATTTCAGGATTGCCTTGCCAATACGCTCATAACTACTCTTATACTTATGCTCCGTTTGTCGTTCTGTCAGCTGGCACATATCTTCCATCGCAACCTTCTCTCCGGTGGAAGTTCTATCGATTCGGCGGGTAAGATAACAAAGCGTGTTGTCTGCCATTGGCATAAGCGTATGAGGAACGACTTCGAGATGAGCTGCCTCTGCAAGATGCATGGTCAAGTCTTCCACCTCGGGCATCATTTCATATTGTGTCGTTTGAGGTTTACAGATGTAGTCACCCCATAATCCGACAATAGTTAATCGCTTACTGCCCTCATGCTCGTTCAAATGCAAGGATAACTTCGGCTGAACGCCCGTCAGCGATGTTTGGTCTTGAATAATCTGCAGAGCGAGTTGATCGAGCTGTTCTGTTGTATAATCAAGAACGGGCAAAAACGTCGTTCCGAAGAACTTCTTGATACATGTTGTGTGCATGTGTTTTTCTCCTTTCAGGAGCGGACGATAACAATATAAACAGTTACACATGACTTTCCTCCTTTTCTTCCACAGGAACAACACTCACCGCACCTATGCAATCTTTGCAACAAGTCAGCAGCAAAGACATACGGTCGAGTATGCTGATATCTGTATTCCGCAAAGCCACATCCAACAACCAACCTTCGGGAATCAAACCATCGAAAAAAGGAAACAGAACAGGGCTTGTATATGCCTTCTCTTGCAGAGGCAATGTCAGGCTAACAGCCTTTGCAGATTCCGAAGAGAGATATTCCTGCAAATAATGGAACTCATATCCAGCATCATTCTCAGTTAGCACACCTGCCAAATGGTCTTTATAAAAAATATTCGCCTGTCTCATTAGTCATTCGCTTTTGAAGTGGCAACCATTTCATAATTGAAAAAATCAAGGAGTTGATTCACCTTATCAAGGCGTAGCGTTTCCTTCCCCTGTTCAAGGTCACGAACAAAGCGAAGCCCTACACCCGACTTCAACGAAAGTTCTTCCTGTGTCAGGTTATAGTGTTTCCTTAGCATTTTGACTGTAGCAGAGAGACTATTCATAAATATTCTACTTTATACCTTTACGGGTACAAAGATAATACAAATATCTTATATTATATCACAAAGGGTATAATTTATTGTTCTCTTGCCGTAATTATATCAGATAAGGTACAATTTGCAGAATGTAGAATCATTTTCGTTGAGTCACAGAAAGCAGGCATTACACTTTTCCAAGCGAATAATTGAGATTCGTTACACTTTTCGGAACGAATAACCTGAATTTGCTACACTTTTCCAAACGAATCGTGCCTTCAACGCAAGCTCAATCAATCCAGCACATATAAAAACTACCCCGCAAATCGCCGAAATCCGAAGAAAAACACTACCTTTGTCTGCACAAGCGTTCTGTAACATCCATGCGGAAATATCCTATCGGTCAGTGCTTTGAAACTGATGACGGGCATTTCATAAATGGGCTGAAAGAAGACGGTACAAAGCGTATATGCAAAGCGATGAAAGACAACGGCTTGCATTTGTCTCCATTTTCTGTGAACTTGTCAGAAGTGAGGTTGTACCGATTAAGATGAATGGTCACTGATAATCAGTGATGTGAATATGTTGCATCGGCAAGTAAAGCTAATCATATATACCCAGTTATCCCCAAAACGAAAACGATGAGAGATTTTCCTTTATAGATAGCTTAGGATGTTCAGTTCTCCTATCTCCCATTTCAAAACAAAGGCTGTCCATTATCTAATATGTGACAGCCTTTCTATGAAAGTTTTCTTCAGATAAATATCATACTTTTTTCATAAACTCCTTCGGTGTTTTTCCAAAATACTCCTTATACCTGCCTCTGAAGTTTTTCAGATTTCGCATACCCACCATTTCAGCAACCATAGTCACAGAAAATTTTCCGCTTTCCAAAAGTTCCCGTGCCTTCTCCATCCTGATTCTCGAAATCAAATATTTGGGTGCTTCTCCCGTCAACAACTTCCACTTATTATAAAAGGTTGTCCGGCTCATGCACATCCTGGAGGCAATATCATCTACTGTCAAATCCTCTTTATCCATATTCTCCATAATGTAAAGCTTCACTTCATTCAAAAATGCCAGATTGGCATCCTGCTGAGCCCGCTCCATAGGTTTCGTTAAAAAATCTTCTCCAAAAACTTTCTGAAGAAATGTCTTCCGAAGAAAACGGCTATTATTTATCAATATGGATATTTCCACTTTAAGGTCCTCCAGATTAAAGGGCTTACATACAAAGAGATCAGCCTGAGAAGAACAACGCTTTTCCCGCCGTTTCACATCAATGTGCGCCCCCATCAATATCACCGGAATAAAGGAGGTGTCCCTCGACGTCTTCAGTTTAGAAGAAAGTTCCTCACCGCTCATACCTTTCAACATGATATCACAAATCACCAAATCCGGATACTCTTCACATATTACCTCCAATGCTTCCTGACCGTCATCAAAGCTCCTCACTACAAAACATTCCGATAAACGTTTCTCAAGATAATCCTTGAATCCCTTGTCATTATCCGCAAGTATCACTAAAGGTCTATCCATATTTTTTTTCTTCGAGAAACCATGGAAAGCTATTTCCGACTCATTCACCTGAAAAGTGTCCGGAATATTTAAGGATGTATCCCCCCCCGAAACCGCACACGAACATCTTATGGGAAATCGAAGCAGAGCCTCCTTTTCCAAAGTCAGTATTTTCCCGTCACATATATTCATCAACTTGTCAAAAAACACACCGCCCATGCCATACTGCTTGCCATGCAGAGGTCGCAGAATAGGAAGCCGCGACGAGTACCATCTGCAACATTTCAGAAATCGCTTGTTGCCTGTATCCTTAATCCTGATTGCCCAGTAATCTCCCTTCAACGAAACCTGCATCGAGAGATGCGTTTCCGGCAGAGAACACTCGATGGCACTCAATACAAACCGGTCGATAACCGGAGATATCTTTCCCGGATCAAACCAAGCGCTTGCATAGTCAAAATCCGGAACCAAATCCAGCTTCATCTGTAACCCGGCCACATGAGACTGTAAAAAAGACACTTTCTTCCTCATAAATGCGCCGATTTCATGTTCTGCAACTACCAGGCTACCAGAATTGCCAAATAGTCGTTTCAACTCCATCAACGCTATCAAGTGCTGCTCCAGCCCGCCTATATGATGAAGTGCAACAGCCAGTTCCTTCTTTATGTCTTCCGGACAGTCTCCTTCGTAAACTGCCCCTAACGGTGTCTTAATCAAAGAAATGGGATTACGTATGTTTTGAAAGGTATCAATGAAATACTGATTTCCCTCTTTCAGTAAATCTCTTTCTTCACTGATACAGAGTAAATGGAACAAAAGCCAACATAATATACAGATTCCACTAGCCACTATTGGCAGAACAGACCAGGGAACCTTATGATATACGCCGATGGATAGCAGGAAAACGCATAATGACACTACTATTATTATTATCGATAAATGTTTCATACTATTATAAGTTTAAGTAATAATGATTCATACTAATATATACCCGAGTTTTCAGTCAATAGCAGGATAATCCCAAGTATGTCATCAGGAGGCGGTCTAATGGGGGAACGGTAGGTTCCTTGAGTCATCGAATTCACCTTACCAACCCTCGTTTGCTAGAAGAGCCTGCATTTCGTCCACCTGTATTTCATACCCAGCAACTCTCTAAACCATTCATTTCCCATGCCCAACGTATCTTTAAATATCAATACAACATTCCGCTTATCCAAGATAGCTCCAATCAATTATTCTCAAACAAAATAATAGTATAACAAACGGAAAGGCTAAAAAGATGATACCACTTCACACATATTCTTATCATACTCACATATCTTGCGCATGAAACAGAAAGACATTATCTTTGCAGCATGAAACTAGAACTGAAAGAAAACGGAGGATTACCGGCACATATACTCTGGACACTTGCTATCGTAGCTGGCGTGTCCGTAGCCAACTTGTATTACAATCAACCCCTGCTTAATATCATGCGGCATGAATTGGAAGTTTCTGAATTCAAAACGAACCTCATTGCCATGATTACACAAATCGGATATGCGCTGGGATTATTGTTCATCGTCCCATTAGGAGACCTCTATCGACGCAAGAATATCATCCTGACGAATTTCTTCCTACTCATATTTTCCCTTCTAGCCATTGCCATGGCACCGAACATCTACATCATCTGGGCAGCATCACTCATTACCGGCATCTGCTCCATGATACCCCAAATATTTGTACCGATTGCCTCGCAATTCTCACGCCCCGAAAACAAGGGACGGAATGTAGGTGTCGTCATCTCAGGATTACTGACTGGAATACTTGCATCACGTGTTGTCAGCGGATTTGTGGGTGAAGTGCTTGGCTGGCGTGAAATGTACTTCATCGCCGCTGGAATGATGTTACTATGCGCTATCGTTGTATTAAAGGTACTACCGGACATACAACCGACTTTCCAAGGCAAATATTCCGGGCTGATGAAGTCTCTTTTCTCATTAGTAAGAGAATACCCCTCTCTACGAATCTACTCGATACGTGCAGGACTGGCCTTTGGCTCATTCCTTGCCATGTGGTCCTGCCTTGCATTCAAAATGGGAGAAGCCCCGTTCCATGCATCCAGCGATGTCATCGGCATACTAGGGCTCTGCGGCATTGCCGGAGCCTTAACCGCATCTTTTGTAGGAAAATATGTAAAAAAAGTAGGCATACGCAATTTCAACTTTATCGGTTGCGGAATGATTCTGCTTGCATGGGCCTCGCTCTTTTTCTGCGGAAACAACTATGCAGGTATCATTACCGGTGTCATTCTTATAGACATAGGCATGCAATGCATCCAACTCAGCAACCAGACCAGTATTTTCGACATCTACCCGTCTGCCTCCAATCGGGTAAATACGATTTTCATGACCACTTACTTCATCGGCGGCTCTTTGGGTACCTTCCTTGCAGGAAGCAGTTGGCAGACTTGGGGATGGAGTGGCGTGGTCGGCACCGGCGTTATTTTAACAATAATATCGTTGTCTATCACCCTTTACAGCAAGAAATAACAAGGATACTATCATTTTTCCAAGCAAACGCAAAGATTTGATAATTTTTATTTGTCATGCAAAGGATAAGGAAGATATTGAACAGAATTGTTATACCTTTGTCGCATCAAACTATAAACGACAGATTAATAATAGATTCGTCAACCAAGCATAGTCAAAAACAACCCTATGAATTCAGCAAAGAAAATACCCTCTCCACTCGTTTCTCTATTTCCCATCGCTTTTCTCGTAGGAATGCTGTTCGCCACCATCCATACTTTCGGAAGTGACGCCTTGAGTGGAGGAAGCCAGATTTCCCTGCTTGCCACCACTGGTATGTGTGTCTTTATCGGCATGGCTTTCTACCGCATCCCTTGGAAAGATTATGAACTTGCCATCACCAACAACATTTCAGGTGTTGCCACAGCTATCATTATTCTATTGATTATCGGTGCTTTGAGCGGCACATGGATGATAAGTGGGGTGGTACCTACCCTTATATATTATGGTATGCAGATTATCCATCCGAATTTTTTCCTTGCTTCTACCTGCATTATTTGTGCATTGGTATCAGTAATGACGGGAAGTTCATGGACCACTATCGCCACCATCGGTATCGCCCTTTTGGGCATAGGTAAGGCACAAGGTTTTGAAGAGGGATGGATAGCCGGTGCCATCATTTCGGGAGCCTATTTCGGAGACAAAATTTCACCGTTATCGGATACCACAGTCCTTGCCTCATCCGTAACGGAAACACCGTTATTCAGCCATATCCGCTATATGATGATCACCACCGTCCCCTCTCTCCTCATCACCCTTGTCATCTTTACAGTAATGGGACTCACACACGAAACGAACAATACACAACAGATCGCGGAATTTACGGCAGCATTGGACGCCAAATTCAACATTACTCCCTGGTTACTGGCTGTTCCCGTGATTACGGGAATACTGATTGCCCGGAGAGTGCCTTCCGTCATCACACTCTTTCTCTCCACTCTGCTGGCAGGGATATTCGCCTTCATCTTCCAACCGGGACTACTGAATGAGATAGCGGAAGGTGGGAATATGTTCAAAGGGATAATGATGACATTCTATGGCAGTACCAGTCTACAAACTGACAGTGACATGTTGACAGAACTGATTGCCACACGAGGTATGGCAGGAATGATGAATACCATCTGGCTCATCATCTGCGCCATGTGTTTCGGTGGAGCCATGACGGCAAGCGGCATGCTAGGAAGCATCACTTCCCTATTCGTCCGCTTCATGAAGAATACAGCCAGCATGGTAGCATCCACCGTATGTTCCGGATTGTTCCTGAACCTTGCCACGGCAGACCAGTACATCAGCATTATCCTCACCGGAAACATGTTCAGCAACGTTTACGCAAAGAAAGGCTACGAAAGCCGGCTACTTAGCCGTACCACGGAAGATGCCGTTACCGTCACCTCCCCGCTTATCCCATGGAACACCTGCGGCATGACGCAAGCCACCATTTTGAGTGTACCCACACTGACCTACCTTCCCTATTGCTTCTTCAACCTTATCAGTCCGGTAATGAGTATCTTTATTGCTGCTATCGGATATAAAATAATTAAAAAACCAGTGAACAATCCTGGATAGGCATTGTTCTTGCAATAAACTTATAACGAACAATTTATTTAAACCTAAACAAAAAAAGATTCGATTATGAAAAAGTTTATTGCATTAGCAGCAGTAGTATTGGTAAGCATGGCAACAACGACCATGTATGCACAAGAGAGTAGAGCTGAAAAGCGCGCAGACCGTAAAGCCCAAAGAGACGCAGAACGTGCACGCCTGAAAGCTGAAGAACAAGCACAGGATGCCATTTCGTACGATGACGCAATGGCGGCCTTGAAAGCTCACCAGTTCGTAATGGAGGCAGACCAAGTGATGTTCCGCAACGGACAGACCGCATTTGTAAACTCCAACACCAACTTCGTATTGGTCAACCAAGGACGTGGCACCGTGCAGGTAGCCTTCAACACCGTATACCCAGGTCCTAACGGCATTGGCGGTGTAACAGTAGACGGAACCGTATCGGACATCCAAATGACTACCGACAAACGGGGCAACGTGAATTGTAACTTCAGCATCCAGGGTATCGGCATTTCCGCCCAGATATTCCTTACGCTGACCGATGGCGGGAACAACGCAACCGTAACCATCAGCCCGAACTTCAACTCCAACACCATGACTTTGAGCGGGAACCTGGTTCCGCTGGAACAATCCAACATATTCAAGGGACGTTCCTGGTAAAACCCTTATATAAATATATATATTCCCACTCCGCCACAAATCACACTAAAAAGTGTACATTTGTAGCGGAGTTTTTTATATACCAATGTCATGAGAGAATTTATCATTGCAGACAATCAAGATATCACCAAAGCAGGCATGATGTTCCTATTGGGCAGACAGAAAGACACCTCCCTGCTGCTGGAAGCCGACAACAAGGCAGAACTGATACAGCAACTACGCCTGCATCCCACCGCCGTTGTCATTCTGGACTATACCCTTTTTGATTTTTCGGGAGCCGAAGAGCTAATGGTACTTCACGAACGCTTCAAGGAAGCCGATTGGCTACTCTTTTCCGACGAATTGAGCCTACCGTTCCTGCGCCAGGTATTGTTCAGCAGCATGGCATTCGGCGTAGCGCTGAAGGATAATTCCAAAGAAGAGATACTGACCGCACTACAATGCGCCTCACGCAAGGAGCGATTCATCTGTAATCACGTCAGTAACCTGCTGCTCGCAGGCAACGGTTCCTCCTCCCCCACTCATCCTACCATCAAAGATGATTTACTGACTACTGCCGAACGGAGCATCCTAAAAGAGATAGCCCTGGGGAAAACAACCAAAGAAATAGCTGCCGAACGAAACCTCAGCTTCCATACGGTAAACAGCCACCGGAAGAATATCTTCCGGAAACTGGGTGTAAACAATGCGCACGAAGCCACCAAATATGCCATGAAGGCAGGCATCGTAGACTTGGTGGAATATTATATATAAATCTCCCCGCTCCCGACACACAGCCGGGCATCAGCATCATACACCACTCCGAACTGGCCCGGAGCAATGCCTTGCAGCTTTTCTTCCGAAACAATGCGGTAACCCTCCGCCTCCTTTTGCAACCTGCCTTTGACAAACTCCGGCGTATGGCGTATCTTGAAAGTCACCTCCACCTCTTCCTGCGCTCCCTTCCAGGGATTATCCGTAATGAAATGAAAATCGTACATACGGAATTCATAGCCGTATTGCAATGCCGTATCACATCCGCGGGACACGTAAATCACATTCTCCTCCACATCCTTGCGGACAACAAACCACGGTCCTCCACCCAACCCCAATCCTTTACGCTGGCCGATGGTATGAAACCAATAGCCCCGATGCTTGCCCAACTTTCTACCCGTTTCCAACTCCACAATATCCCCTTCCCTTTCGCCAAGGAAACGGCGCACAAAATCATTATAATCAATCTTTCCCAGAAAGCAGATGCCCTGACTGTCACGACGTCTGGCGCTGGGCAATCCGGCACGCAGGGCTATGTCACGAACCTCATTCTTCATCAGTCTGCCCAATGGAAACATCAGTTTGGAAACTTGCAGATAATCTATCTGTGCCAGAAAGTCGGTCTGGTCTTTCACGGAATCGGCAGCGGTACCGAGCCATGTCTTTCCATCCCTCAACACCGTAGTGGCGTAGTGCCCGGTTGCCGTGATATCGAAATCCTTCCCCACACGTTGCTCAAAGCACCCGAACTTTATCAGCTTGTTGCACATCACATCCGGATTGGGAGTCAAGCCACGTCTTATTTTATCAATGGCATAAGCCGCCACCTGGTCCCAATACTCCCGGTGCAGGTCCACTACTTCCAACGATAATCCATAACGCCGGGCAATGGCAGAAGCCATCTCCATATCCTCTTCCGCAGAGCAGTCCATATAATCGGCATCGTCCCTCCCTATTTTGATATAAAATAGAGAAGGACGGTAACCTTGTTCGCAAAGGAGATGTACCACCACGGAGCTGTCTACACCTCCCGACAATAATACAGCAATATTCATTCTATCGTATACTGTTATTCTTTTAAATTCTGTCAAATGCCTGGGACAAGTCGTCCAGCAAATCATCGATATGTTCTGTCCCGATGGAGAGGCGGACCGTGCCCGGTTTGATGCCTTGTTCTTCCAATTCCCGTGCACTCAATTGGGAATGGGTAGTGGTGGCAGGATGGATAACCAGGGATTTCACATCAGCCACATTGGCAAGCAACGAGAATATCTGTAAACTGTCAATAAACGTCTGCGCTTCCTTCACACCGCCCCGCACCTCAAACGTAAAGATAGAACCGCCTCCATTCGGAAAGTATTTCCCGTAAAGCGCGTGGTCAGGATGTTCGGGCAGGGACGGGTGGTTCACGGCAACCACTTTGGGATGCTTCTTCAAGAATTCAACCACTTTCAAGGCATTCTCCACATGACGTTCCACGCGAAGCGACAACGTCTCCAATCCTTGCAACAGAATGAAAGCATTGAAAGGACTGATTGTGGCACCGGTATCACGCAACAATACGGCACGGATACGGATGGCATAGGCAGCAGGACCGGCAGCGTCGACGAAACGTACTCCATGATAACTCGGGTCCGGTTCCGTCAGTTGGGGAAACTTCCCCGAGGCCACCCAGTCGAACTTGCCGCTATCTACAATAACACCACCCAAGGACGTACCATGCCCTCCGATGAACTTCGTTGCCGAATGGACTACAATATCTGCCCCATGCTCTATGGGACGAATCAAGTAAGGAGTACCGAAGGTGTTATCTATAATCAGAGGAATCCGGTGACGGTGTGCTATTTCAGCAACGGCATCAATGTCAATGATGTTGCAATTCGGATTTCCCAGCGTTTCAATGAATACTGCCTTGGTATTCTCCTGAATCGCTTTCTCGAAATTGTCCAGATTGCCCGGGTCCACAAAAGTAGTGGTAACCCCGTAGGCAGGCAATGTGTGGGCCAGCAGATTATACGTTCCGCCGTAGATGGTCTTAGCTGCCACGATATGGTCGCCTGCACGGGTGATATTCTCAAAGGCATAAGTGATGGCTGCCGCACCCGAGGCTACGGCCAATCCGGCAACACCGCCTTCCAGAGCCGCCACACGTTTCTCGAACACATCCTGGGTGGAATTCGTCAACCGCCCGTAAATATTCCCCGGGTCCTGCAAGCCAAAGCGGGCTGCCGCATGGGCCGAATTACGAAATACATACGAAGTTGTCTGATAGATAGGTACGGCGCGGGCATCAGTTGCCGGGTCGGGTTGTTCTTGTCCAACGTGAAGTTGTAGAGTCTCAAAGTGCAATTTCTTTGTTTCCATTGTCGTTTGTATTTTAGGTGAATAAACCGTTTCTCATTCGGATGTTGCAAAGATAGAGCGATAAGCCGGGGCAGACAATGACACAGATTAGGGAATTTTATACCACAATTGTGGTAGATAAGCAAGCAATTTTCTATCTTTAGATAAGATAGACTGCATTTCGGCAAAACTTTTTCATGCAAGCATGAAAGTTCTGCACTCAATTTGCACTATCTTTGCCCCCATGAAAGCAAGAAATATACTGATACTCATATTGGGAACCCTGATTCTTCCCATTTATCTGACTTCCTGCGGGGTGGACCGCTGGAAAGAGTATGCCGGACAGACCCAGACAGACCGCTGGATTGACGATACCATGCGTGTGTGGTACTATTGGGTAGACGCTATCCCCCATACCAACGACTTGAACTATTTTCAAGCCCCTTTCACTTTCTTTGCCTCGCTCAAATCCGAAGAAGACAAATTCTCCACCATCGACAGTCTGGTCAGCATCACCACTACCCGCAGCATCCCCTATACGGATTACAGCTACGGATTCCAGTTCACTACCAACCAGATAGAAGTAGAAGGAGAAGAGAATGCCATTGTTGCACAGATTCTTTACGTTGCCGACGGAAGCCCGGCCTCGGAAATCGGGCTAAAACGGGGTGACTGGATTATGAAGATGGACGGGAACTTTATTACTGAACAGAATTATAAGAAACTGTATGGAAGTAGTGCCATGGAACTTACAGTAGGTTATTACGACGTGGAGAAAAATGCCATCGTTGCTTACGACAAACCCAGACAGATAGCATCGGCGCGTCCCGTCAACGACAACCCGGTGCACTATAAGAATGTATATACATCAGGCAGCAAGAAAATAGGTTATCTGGTCTACAACCACTTCAGTTCCGGCCCCACGGACAACAGTAATGAATATGACAACGACCTGCGCAGCGCATTCCAATATTTCGCATCACAGCAAGTCAACGAATTCATCCTTGACTTGCGCTACAACAACGGTGGATTACTGAGTTGCGCAGAATTGCTGTGTACCATGCTTGCACCTTCCTCCGCCTTGGGACAAGAGTTGGGGTACCTGGAATTCAACAACCGCTTCAATCCGCAGATAGTACCGTTCACCCTGAACTCCGGACTCATCGGAAACGGAGCAAACCTAAACCTGAATACTCTCTACGTACTTACCAGCAGCCAGACTGCCTCCGCCTCCGAAATGGTGATTAACTGCCTCGACCCGTATATGGATGTTGTCATCATCGGCGGTACTACCGTAGGCAAGAATGTAGGTTCCAGGAATTTCTCCAGCCCCGAACTGATGATAACGATGAATCCCATCGTCTGCAAGATATACAATTCGGAAGGGAAATCTGATTATGAATCCGGATTCCAACCGGCCTACTCGGGATATGTAGTGAATGAGATGAGCGACATGTCACGTTTCCTGCCCTTTGGAGATACCAACGAAGCCTTATTGAGCACTGCACTCGGCGCCATCGACGGAAGCATACAACCGCCCGCACAAGAAGATACCCGTTCTTTAAGAGTGACCACTCTCGCAAACTCCATTGAACGTCGGGCAAGCCATGCCGTACGCATCAAATAAAAAGACCAATAGGATGAAACTAAACAGAAGAGTTACAATCATCACCCGATTTTCGGGAATCATGTTCAGCCTGCTGTTGCTCGGCGGACTGGCAGCTTGCAGCGATGATAACAATGGCAATGATACGCCAGAACCGGAGCCGTCAACCTACCCCACCACTCCTTTCTCCAAAATCGAACTCAAAGAAGTGATAGAGAGCGATGCGCAACCGGTTACTGCCACCCACACCTACCTTTACAACAGTGCAGGCAGGCTGACCAGCTACACCGGCAAACAGAGCTTTACAGCAGGAGACGAACTCTTCGAGATAGAGAATACCACTACTGTCGAATACAAGGACCATCAAGCCGTGATAACCGACGAAGCAGGTACAGTATCAACCTACACGCTGAATGACAAAGGTTATGCCACCACTTGTACCAGTCAGGATATGGCAGGAAATACCCGTACTTACACCTTCTCCTACCTCATCAACACCGAAGACAAATACTATCTGGAAAACATCACAGAAAAGCTGGACGACGGAAAAGAATACTCATTCATTACAATAGACTACAGCAACTTCCGGGCATTGCGCATACAGCAAAAGGTTGACACTTTTGAGCACAACAGTACGGCTACCACACCATCAGGCAATGAAATTGCAAATATCTCCGAAATACCAAGCCTATTCATTACGGACATGTATCCGCTTTCCATGCATGCGGTTGCCATATACGGGAAGATATTGGGAGAACCTGCAAACTATCTGATTACCCAACTCATCCCGGACAGCAACGGAGAAAGTGAAGAGACCACCACCTATACTTATACGTTAGATAACCGGGGTATCGTCACTTCCTGCCATGCAGTCGTCAGGCATATAAGGAACGGCTACGAGCAGGACTACACACGCACCGTGAACTATACCATCGAATAATAAGTTACTTACTTCTTAAAGAACTTGTCGAAGAAAAGGACGTGATAGTCTATGGAGTTGTTCCAATACGTTCCGGTATGTCCACCGGGACGGGTGATGAAGTCATGGTCTATCTTCCTTGCCAGCAGCCGGTTGTGCAAGTCCTTGTTCACTTCAAGAAAGAAATCGGCCTCACCGCAGTCGATGATTAGCGCCAAGTCTCCATTTACAATCTTATCCAGCTGGTTGACCACCGTATGCGCATCCCAAGATGCCTTGTTGGCAGCAAACTCTCCCAACTGCTTGTTCATTTCCCAATTCTGGGGGAACGGCCGTATATCCACTCCTCCACTCATACTGCCCGCTGCACCGAACACATCCTTATGACGGATAGCACTCCACAAAGCACCGTGGCCGCCCATACTCAATCCACTGATGGCACGCGCCTTTCTATCGGGAATGGTAGCATAGTTCCCGTCTGTATACTTCACCAATTCCGAGGTGACAAAAGTCTCATAACGGTAGGCAGGATTCTCCGGACTGTCCCAATACCAACTGTTCTTGCCGTCCGGACATACAAATATGATTCCTTTCTCATCTGCCATCTGCGGCAATTCCGGCTTCAGCTGCACCCAGCTCCGCGCATTGCCGCCATAACCGTGCAACAGATAAACCACCGGACAAGCCTGCTTGCCGATAGCCTTATCAGGCAATACATACACAACTTTTACATCCTTATTCATGGCTGCACTTCTTACCAACACCGTGTCTACACGTGCCGCCTGCAACATCACGGCAGACAGACACCACAAAAGCCCCAAGGCAATAATTCTTTTTTTCATCTATTTATTGTTTATTTTTTCTAACGGATGGCAATATTAACAATAAATACTGAAAAATCATTATCTTTGCCTCACAAACTATTCAAAATCCACTATGGAGTTTATTATCATTCTACTTTTACTTATTCTGAACGGCATTTTTGCCATGTATGAAATCGCTTTAGTCTCCTCAAGTAAAGCACGCCTTGAAACTCTTGTCGGAAAAGGGAACAAAAGAGCCAAAGGAGTATTGAAACAACTGGAAGAACCCGAAAAATTCCTCTCCACCATCCAAATCGGTATTACTCTTATCGGTATCGTATCCGGTGCCTATGGTGGTGCCACCATCGCTGATGACGTAGAACCGCTGTTCGCCCTCATTCCGGGAGTAGCCGCCTATGCCAAGACTCTCGCCATGATTACCGTAGTAGCCATCATCACCTATCTGTCGCTCATCATAGGCGAACTGGTGCCCAAGTCCATCGCCTTGAACAACCCGGAACGATGGGCCACCATGCTCAGCCCCTTCATGATTGTGCTGACCAAGATTTCCTATCCGTTTGTATGCCTGTTGAGCGCTTCCACCAAACTGATGAACAAACTCATCGGACTGAACAGTGGCGAGGAACGCCAAATGACACAAGACGAACTGAAGATGATTCTGCACCAAAGCTCGGAACAAGGCGTCATCGACAAAGACGAAACGGAAATGTTGCGTGACGTGTTCCGCTTCTCGGACAAAAGAGCGAATGACCTGATGACCTATCGCCGCGACATCGTTGTGCTCCATCCCACAGACACACCGGAAGAGGTGCTGCGTATCATCCACGAAGAACACTTCAGCAAATATCTCCTGGTGGAGCGGGGAAAGGACGAGATTATCGGTGTGGTTTCCGTAAAGGACATCATCTTGATGATGGGCGGCGAACAACCCTTCAACTTACGTAGTATTGCACGCCCTGCTTTGTTTATTCCGGAAAGTTTGTATGCAAAGAAAGTTTTAGAGCTGTTTAAGAAGAACAAAAACAAGTTCGGAGTTGTTGTAGACGAGTATGGAAATACAGAAGGTATCATCACCCTGCACGATTTGACGGAAAGTATCTTCGGAGACATCCTCGAAGAGAATGAAACGGAAGAAGAGGAAATCGTTGTTCGTCAGGACGGTTCCATGCTGGTGGAGGCTTCTATGAATCTGGATGACTTTATGGAGGCGATGGGCATTATGAACTATGATGACCTGAAAGAAGAAGACTTCACCACCTTGAGCGGTCTTGCCATGTTCTTGATAGGACGGGTGCCGAAAGCCGGAGACTTGTTCAGCTACAAAAACCTGGACTTCGAAGTGGTGGATATGGACCGCGGACGGGTGGACAAGCTGCTCGTCATCAAGAGAGAAGAAGATGAATAACAAACGCTATTGCGTCTTTATAATTAACTTAAACCATTAAAGCAATGAAAAAAGTAATGATGATTGCAGCCCTTGCCGCTGCATTGGTATCCTGCCAATCAAAAGGAACTCAGAACAATGACGCCGTCGCCATGGACGAAAGTGTAATGGCTGTTACCGGCAATGACTCGTCTGCCGTAGCCGTATACGAAGGAATCCTTCCCGCCGCCGACGGTCCGGGCATCCAGTATGTATTGAGCGTAGACAGTGTAGGTCCCGACGGAGAAAGCGGCTACACGCTGGTAACAACTTATCTGGATGCCGAAGGCCCCGGAAAGAACAAGAGCTTTACTTCCAAAGGAAAGAAAGAAGTTATCCAGAAAGACGTCGACAACAAGAAGAAAACAGCCATCAAGCTGACCCCGAACGACGGGGACACTCCGGTGTACTTCGTAGTAGTGAACGACACAACCCTGCGCCTTGTCAACGACAGCCTGCAGGAAGCAGTGAGTGACTTGAATTATGACATCATCCAGGTGAAATAGTCCATCCATACTTATAAGAAAGAACGGTACAGCCGGAATTACTGAATTCAGTGGTTCCGGCTGCTGTTTTTTCAATGAGGGGGCATTTCAAACAAGAGAACAGAAGGCTATATCAAAAAGTTAGTGCTATCTTTGTCGCTTCATCAAAGTATATATAAACATGAAACATTCTTCCGAGAAACCTTTAGCACCTGCCAACTACTCACGCTGTTTCAACAACCAATGCCCGAAAGCCGACAACTGCCTGCATCGCTTAGCCGCCCTTCGCGATACCCCCGAGTACCCGTCCATCCGCATCATCAATCCACTGTGTATTCCAGAGGATAGCAGCCAATGCGCCTATTTTCAATCGACACAAAAGATACATGTCGCGTGGGGAATCAGCCACTTGCTCGATGAAGTTCCCTACAAGAATCTCCAACCTCTGAAAAGCCAGTTGATAGCCCATTTCGGCCGCGGAAAATACTACCGCTTCTACCGGGAAGAATCTTACCTTTCCCCCGAAGACCAGAACTATATCCGCAGAACTTTCCACCAATACAACATTCCGGGAGAACCGGCTTTCGACTCTTACAGCGAGGAATACAAATGGTAGAAAGGTAATCTTCAGCCCCCTTTTCATATCATTTTATCACTGAAAATATAGATAACACTTTAGTTCACAACGGTGAACACTTTGTTACAACAGTAAGAAACAAAGTGTTCACATACTATGAAACAAACTGTTTTCTTTAACGGAACAAACTGTTTCCTACTAATGAAACAAACTGTTCTCCATATTGAAACAAACCGTTCTCCTTAGGGAAACAGACGGATTCCCTTTTGAAGCCCTACAAGGGGAATAATTATCGCCTGCGAAAATATAGGAGGAAATACAGCGACATAGTGCGATACCTATTCTCTGCAAAACGGGTGAACGTGTTCGGGAGGATATTGCAGCAACACGGGATGAGGTAAAGGAAAGAGAGGGGGAGATGGTATATTGTGTGGTAAAAGTGGAGAGGTAGAAAAGACGGAAAGGATTACAGTTGAAATAAATTCTTTTTCTTAACTTTGTGAAATAGAAACATCGAATATGACGATGAAGAAAATAAAAAGATGAAAACAACACTATCTATAAATCAACCGTTCAAGGATTGGGTAAACCACCTAAAACAAGACATTCGTAGTGCACAGATTAAAGCGGCTGTACGCGTGAACAGCGAACTGCTTCACCTTTACTGGCAACTGGGGGCAGAAATTATAGAACGGCAGAAAGAAATGACTTGGGGAAGCGGATTTCTCGAAGAGTTGAGTCGTGAGCTGATGGCAGAATTTCCTGATATGAAAGGGTTCTCATATAGAAACATACGCAGTATAAAGCAGTGGTATCTATTTTATAATGAGCCATATACAATTTGGCAACAAGTTGTTTCCAAATTAGGTGAAGAGAAATTTTTCTCCATCCCTTGGGGGCATCATCTCTATATCATCTCCCAATGCAAGGAAGTGAACTTATTCGGAGAAAGACAGTTAAACAATAAAACCGGAAACATATATGGCCGATAATTATCTTGAAAATCAGTACGAGCAATACCGGGCACGCAAAGCAGCTTGGGAGAAAGCGAAAAAATCCGGTAAGGCACAAACGCTACATAAGCCGACACTTCCTCTCAAAAAAGGCGGAAAGAAAGTGTTCGTTACCGGAGGTGCAGGGGGTATTGGCAAAGCCATTGTAGAAGCCTTCTGCAAGCTTAATTACCAAGTAGCCTTTTGTGACAAGAATGAACTGGAAGGACAACAAACCGCCCAAGCCACCGGAGCACAATTCTATCCCGTCGACCTAAACAGCAAAGAAGCATTGGAACTTTGCCTGCAAAATATTTTCAAGGAATGGGGGGATATTGACATCATTATAAACAATGCCGGCATCAGTGAATTCTCTCCCATCACAGAAACGAGTGTGGAGACTTTCGATAAAATATTGTCTGTGAATTTACGTCCGGTGTTCATTACTTCACATGCGTTGGCAGTACACCGCAAAAGTCAAAACAACACGAATACCTACGGAAGAATCATTAATCTCTGTTCTACGCGCTATCTGATGAGTGAACCGGGCAGTGAAGGATATGCAGCTTCCAAAGGAGGCATCTATTCGTTGACGCATGCGTTGGCTTTATCGCTTGCAGAGTGGCACATCACGGTCAACTCCATCTCTCCGGGCTGGATTCAGACACACGATTATGAACAATTACGGGCAGAAGACCATTCGCAACATCCCTCCGGACGGGTTGGTAAACCGGAAGATATTGCCCGTATGTGCGTATTCCTATGTCAAGACGAAAACGACTTCATCAATGGCGAAAACATAACCATTGACGGAGGCATGACCAAAAAGATGATTTACTGGGAATAGCCCTTTTATAAAACAATCTGCCCAACATAATAATTATAGGATATGAACATGAAAAAGTCTTTTATAGGAATCCTGGCAGCAACCATCATCCTCAGCGGATGCGGCACAAGCCAGATGGCTGCAGGCGACCCTAACGCAGTGCTCGCAGGAGCTGCCATCGGAAGTAATGTAGGCGGTGCCATCGGCGGGCTGATAGGTGACAGTAACGGAGGCTGGCGAGGAGGATACCGGGGTTCCGCCATCGGCACCATCATAGGAACCATTGCGGGAGCTGCCATTGCCAATGCAGCCACAGCCCCCAAAAAGCAGGAGGAGTACAGCTACCGGATAGAAAGGACACAGCCCTATCCCCCGCAATCCGGAAGACAGCCGCAAGCATCGGCCATCGACCACTTGAGGATACGGAATATACGTTTCATTGACGACAGCCGCAACCACGTCATCAATTCGGGCGAAAACTGTAAAGTGATTTTTGAAATCATGAACGAAGGAAACAAAACAGCCTACAACGTAGTGCCGGTGGTGGTGGAAACCACGGGCATGAAGCGTATTTACATATCGCCGTCGGTCATGATAGAGCAAATAACTCCGCGCAACGGTGTGAAATACACCGCCAACATCAGTGCCGGAGAACGGATAAAGACGGGTAACGTCACCATACGCATAGCCATAGCCGACGAGTACGGAGACGAATATGACTGGCAGGAGTTTTCGTTGCCCACACAACGGTAGAACAATGTCTTAACAGTAGTTTTTAAAAAGAAATGGAACAACAGCAATCTTCTTTCAAAGAAAAAGAACGCATAGAATTACGGGAACCCCGACGCTTCAAAGTCACCATCTACAATGATGACTTCACCACCATGGAGTTTGTGATAAAGGTACTCACCACCGTCTTTTACAAATCATCGGTAGAAGCGGAAACACTGATGCTGCAGGTGCACAAGAGCAACTCCGCGGTAGTGGGCATCTACTCATACGACATCGCCCACTCCAAAGTACAGAAAGCCACCCGCATGGCACGCAATGAAGGTTTCCCCCTCCGGCTCACCGTCACCCCGGAGGAAGAAGAATAAGAAAGAAACAATATGGATATAAAAAATACGATATTCGTAAACCAAGCATTCGCTTCCGCACAAAGAAAAGCCGAGTCTTACCGGCACGAGTTCATCATGCCCGAACATCTGCTGAGCGCCATTCTGGAACAGGAACCCTTTATCAACACCCTGCAAGATACCTTCTACAATTATGTGGAGCTCAGCATCTCACTGGAAAACTATCTGACGGAAGAAGTGGAAACTATCCCCGACAATGTGGAATACGAGTTGGGACTTTCCGTCCAGCTCAGCTCACTCCTGCAACATGCCTATACGGTGACAGAGTATTCCAGCGCCGAAGAACTGGGTGTTCCCCATCTGATACAAGGCTTGCTGCAACTGGAAGATTCCTGGGCATGCCATTTCCTGAAGGAAGCAGTCGGCGGCGACCTGCCCGAATTCCTCAGCCTGCTCATTACCCACTACGAAGAAGCGGAGCTGGCAGAAGAAGCAGGCGGTGTACAATCCCCCGATGAACAAGAGAAAACAGAACCATGGCGTAACTACGTGACCTGCCTCAACGACCGCCTGGCAGACCACAACCCGCTTATCGGCAGGGAGATGGAGTTGGAGCGAACCATACAAGTGCTCTGCCGCAAAGAAAAGAACAACCCGTTGCATGTGGGCGAACCCGGCGTAGGCAAAACAGCCCTTGCCTATGGGCTTGCCGCCCGTATCGAAGCGGGCAACGTCCCCGAACGGCTTGCCGGCTTCCGCATTTATGAGCTGGACTTGGGCAGTCTACTGGCAGGCACACAATATCGCGGCGATTTCGAGAAGCGGCTGAAAAGTATCATGGAAGGCATCGGTCGTGAGGGAAATGCCATCGTCTACATCGACGAGATACACAACCTGATAGGCGCCGGACGCACGGGCGAAGGCTCTATGGATGCCTCCAACATGCTGAAACCCTATCTGGAAACCGGGGCAATACGTTTCATCGGCTCTACCACCTACGACGAGTACAACCGCTACTTCGCACGCAGCAAGGGACTGGTACGCCGCTTCCAGCAGATAGACATACTGGAACCGAACATTGAAGAAGCCATACATATCGTAGAAGGCCTGAAAGAGAAATACGAAACCTACCACGGCGTCACCTACGAGCCCGACGTCATCCCCTATGCCGTAAAGGCAAGCGCCCGCTACATCAGCGACCGTTTCCTGCCCGACAAAGCCATCGACCTGGTGGACGAAGCAGGAGCTTACCGGGAAATACACCCCACAGACTCCGAGGAACAGACCGTGGACAAGGCACTGATAACCGACATACTGGCACGTACCTGCAAAGTCAATGCCCTCGCCATGAAAGAGGACGACACCGTCGCCTTGGAAAGCCTGCACGAACGCATCAGCTCCCGCATCTACGGGCAGGAAGAAGCCGTCCGTCAGGTGGTGGAAGCTGTGCAAATGTCCAAAGCCGGACTGCTGGACGAAAACAAACCGCTGGCAAGCCTGCTCTTTGTAGGCCCCACCGGAGTAGGAAAGACCGAAGTTGCCAAAGTGCTCGCCGCCGAGCTGGGCATCGCCCTGCAACGTTTCGACATGAGCGAATATACCGAAAAGCATACCGTAGCCAAACTGATTGGCTCGCCTGCCGGCTACGTGGGTTACGAGGACGGCGGCCTGCTGACCGACGCCATACGCAAGACCCCAAACTGCGTGCTACTGCTCGACGAGATAGAGAAAGCCCATCCCGACGTATTCAACATCCTGCTGCAAGTAATGGATTACGCCGTACTGACCGACAACAAAGGACGGAAAGCCGACTGCCGACACGTGGTCCTCATCATGACCTCCAATGCCGGAGCACAATATGCCCGCCAAGCGTCCATCGGCTTCAACAGTCAGGTCACCGCCGGAGAAGCCATGCTGAAACAAGTCAAGAAAACCTTTAAGCCCGAATTCATCAACCGCCTCTCTGCCACGGTGGTCTTCCATGACATGGACCGCCCGATGGCATCACTTATCCTCGACAAGAAACTCGGAGAACTAGGCAGCAAGCTGTCTTCCCGCCAGGTGGAAATGGTATTGAGCCAGGAAGCACACGAATGGCTGCTCCAACGGGGTTTTATTCCCGAATACGGCGCCCGGGAGATGGACCGCGTGATAGCCGCCCACTTGAAACCCTTGCTGATGCGCGAAATTCTGTTCGGTACATTGAAGGCAGGAGGAAAAGTCCGCGTGCAAGTGGAAAACGGAGCATTGAAACTACAACCCGCAACCGAATAACGATATGGTCTTTCAACTGACGGATAAACTTGCTTTCCCCGACCCTCACTACGGCGACCCCGACGGGTTGCTCGCTGTGGGCGGTGACCTATCCATTGACCGCCTCATCCTGGCGTACTCCAACGGCATCTTCCCCTGGTACGCATTTCGGGAAGAACTGATACAATGGTGGTGCCCGATGGACCGTTTCGTCATCTTTCCGGACGAAATCCATATCTCCCACTCCATGCGTACGCTCATCAACAAAGGAAAGTACGAAATCACCTTCAACGAAGCTTTCCAAGACATCATACAAACCTGCGGAGAATTGCGGATGGAACAAGAAGGAGCCTGGCTCGGAACGAAGATGATGGAAGCCTATACGCACCTGCACGAACAAGGATTCGCCGCCAGCGTGGAAGTATGGGAAGAAGAGCAATTGGTAGGTGGGCTGTACGGAGTGACCCTGGGACGTTGTTTCTTTGGAGAGAGCATGTTCTCACTTGTTCCCAGCGCCTCGAAGCTGGCCCTCATCCATCTGGCCCAATTCTTCAGGGAACATGGAGGCGTCATGATAGATTGCCAGTTCGAAACCCCTCACCTCAAAACAATGGGAGGCAGGCACATCAGTTACGACGAATATATGACATACATCGAACAAGACTGCCGCTTCTAAAAGTAAAAAGGAATAACGAGGGGCTCAGAACTATCCGCGCCTAAATATAGCATAATGAAAGTACTCATATACTTTTGACACTCTCCCATTCTATTTGAAGGCCGGAGCAGGAAGATGCATACCTGCCATCGTCAATTGGTTGTCCTTGGCATATTGGAGGAAATACTTGCGTGCTTTCACGGCAGCTTCCTTATCCATATCATAGGAAGCGCAGTATTCCGGATGCTCCAACTGAAGGGCCGCACCATGGATGAGGTCACCAATCACCAGTAACTTGCCACTCTGGAAAACCGTATGACCGGGAGTATGACCGACTGCCTCCATGGCAACCACATTACCCGGCAAGGTATCGCCAAACTCAAACAGATGCAGCCGTTCCTTATAGGCATCCATCGTCTTTACGACCTGCGCCTTCCTTTCGGCAGGCATTGCCATCCAGGCATCATATTCCACTTTTGATGCGTACACTTCGGCATTCGGGAAGACTACACTGTCTCCCTTCATCATTCCACCGATATGGTCGCCATGGAAATGGGTAAGATACAGATATCCAATATCTGCCGGAGAGATACCCAAAGATTGTAATCCGGGCAACAGACGACTGCCGGGAGCTCCCATTCCCGTATCAAAAAGGATACGGATACCATTCGTATCTACCAGGAAGGTGCTCATGGAAGAAGGAATACCGCCTTGAAGCGACAAACTTTCCATCAATTCATCGCTTGCATCCGGGAAAATCGTTCTCGGCATCAAATGCTCACCAGCATTATCCTGAATCCAAGTGGCCTGCACTCCCTCCAGTTGCAAGGTCTTTACGCCACTGCATGTTACACCGACACTATCCATACTTACATCTTCATTTGTTTGTTTCTTTGTCCTGCTGCCGCAACCCGCCATCAGCAATGCTGCTGACACAACAACCAGGCACGTCCATGTCTTGTTTTTCATCGGTACAGAGTTTTTTATCCATAAATATTGAAGTTCGCACAAATATAGGCAAATAAAATCATTCGGCACACGGATGCCTGAACCAAAAACGGCTGCCGACTCCCAATTCCGACTCAGTACCGATAGTCCCGCCAAGATGCTCAATGATACTTTTACAGATGGACAAGCCTAAACCCGTGCCCTTCGCAAAGGTATTAAGCTTTACAAAGCGGTCGAACACAGTAGCCACGGCATCCGGAGCAATACCCATACCGGTGTCCGTCACAGAAAACTCTATCTGACCGGTACCTTCCACCGGATGATATTCCAAAAGGATCTGCCCTTCACTGGTGAACTTCAAAGCGTTGTTTATAAAATTGGTGACCACCTGCATCAGACGTTTCTTGTCGGTATAGATACGGTAATCGGGCAAGTCGGGAGCCAACAGAACCGGTACAGCCTTGTCTTCCTTTATATCATAGTTGCGCATCACGTCCTTACAGAAGTCACTGACATCCACATACCCCATATTATAATCAAGTGTTCCCGCTTCTATCTTTGCCAAATCCAGAATGTCGGATATCAGTTGCAAGAGCAGTTCCGTATTCTCCTGCATGATGGCAAGGTATTCCTGGCGTTCTTCCCTATCGTCCAGTTCGGCAATGATGCTTGCAAAACCGACAATGGAATTGAGCGGAGTACGGATTTCATGACTCATATTGGCCAGGAAAGCAGACTTCAAGCGGTCCAGATGTTCTGCCTTATCCTTGGCGACCCGCAATTCCTCCTCTATCTTTTTCTGATGATCGATATCCACACTGGTAATGACATGCGCCATCTGCCCGTCCACCCAAGCAAAGGCTGCACTGAACACGCGAAACCAACACTTGTCAAATGGCCGTTGATAATCCCACGAATAGACTTTGGTGGGGTGTCCGTTTTCATCTATCAAATGCCTCTTTGGGCAGAACTCACACTCCCCCGTCTTGTCCGAGTAGAGGGCCTCCCAGCATTTTTTCCCCCAGAAATGCTCGATACCGCCATATGGTTCCACCATAGACCTATTGGCATACAACATATCGTGGGAATCGAAAGAGTTGACGTAAATATCAACGCCCATATTATTCATGATACTGCCTAATGTATTGCTGGCCCTCACTTCCCTTTCCTTATATTCCCTGACCGTAATTTCCTTAGAGAACGAGCCCAGCAAGAGATGAATGATTTGCAACTCCTCTTCCGTGAGATAGGTCTCTTCCTCCCTGCCTGCAAAACCTATGAATCCGATGATTTTACCCTCAGTATCTTCAAAATGCCTGATTAACAAAGAATCCTCACCGTAGAAATCAAGAATGTCAATATCGTCCCATGAAGCATCCGCATTTCTGTTTCCATAGAAAGGTTTATCCCGAGCTTTCATAGCATCGACATGCTCCTTTTTTCAACTCTCCCATATCGAAACGGGGTTTCATAGTCCCACCTTCATTTCCAATCGTTTCTTTCAATAAGAAATAACGGAATCCGTCAGTCTGATAGATAAACCCTTTCGTAAAGTCATAGTAGTTGCAGAAATCGGTCAACGATTCAATAACTTTCCTTTCATTGGGTTCATTGCTATTCAACCGTTCTAAAAAATGAAGCAAGAATATGTTTAATTTCTCTTTGTTTTTGCCCATATAATCTTTTGAAAAACTTTAAGGCGCTAATATACAACTTTTTAAAGAGAAATAAGTTTCTTTTATATATCCAGGAAGTTTAAAAAACAACCATTCCCCAATAAAACAAAAAAGGCAATAACTTAATTTATTTTACAAGTATCACTAAGGCAAAAGCTCTTCATCCGTATTCATACGACAGCATAACATCTAAAGTATACAAAAAGAAGTCTATGGAAGAAGAAAATATCCGAGACAGATTAATAGTCATTTTTTAAGGATAACAGAGTTGCCAATTTATCAAAAACAAAGTTAATTCACACATATATACATATTTGTATAAACGGAGAATAAGTAAAACTTTCCCAAAGATGTTTTTTTCTTCATAAGCGCTACAACCTATATACAACGAAATAAAGATTTGCAGTACAAACGGTCTGTTATGAGAGAAATATAGTATCTTTGCAACATCATGTTGCACCGTTTTACTACTTCCATAACCGACATTCCGCTTCCGGAAAGGTTCACCTATCCTTTCTGCTATACTCCGCACCCATTATGTATATTGGCAGCCAAAGAAGTACAAAGCTATCTTACCCGACAAACTGCATGGAAGGACGAACTGCGCCAAGGCAAAATGTTCGGGGTACTGATTGTACAAACCGAGCATGGAGAAACCGGATATTTAGCTGCATTCTCAGGCATATTGGCCGGAAAGAACCTACATCCCTTTTTTGTTCCTCCCGTATATGACTTGCTACAGCCACAAGGCTTTTTCAAGATAGAAGAAGAGAACATCTCTTCCATCAACCGCAACATCCGGCAACTGGAAAATGACAAAGCATATGCCGCCTTATCAGCAGAGCTTGCCCGGACCATTCAGTCAGCAGAAAACATACTGGCAACAGCCAAAGCACAGTTGAAAGAAGCCAAAACAGCCAGAGAACAGCGCAGAAAAGAAAAAGAACTCAATGCGCAGGAAGAAGCCGAACTGATACGGGAAAGCCAGTTCCAAAAGGCAGAATATAAACGCCTGGAACGTTCATGGAAAGCAAGGATTACCACACTGCAAACGCAGACAGAAGACTGGGAAAGACGGATTTCAGCATTGAAGTCTGAACGTAAAACCCGCTCTGCAGCATTGCAGCAAAAGCTATTCGAACAGTTCGGGATGCTGAATTACCGGGGAGAAGTCAAGAATCTCTGTGAGATATTCGGGCAGACCGTGCACAAGACACCTCCTGCCGGTGCGGGTGAATGTGCGGCCCCCAAACTGCTGCAACAAGCTTATCTGCACGGATGGAAACCTATTGCCATGGCCGAATTCTGGTGGGGTGATTCCCCCAAGACAGAGATACGCCATCACGGCCACTATTATCCGGCTTGCAAAGGAAAGTGCGAACCTATACTGCAACACATGCTGCAAGGTCTACAAGTAGAGGAAAACCCCATGTTGAAAAGAATGCAGGTACCCTCCAAGAATCTGGAGATTGTTTATGAGGACCCATGGCTTTCGGTCATCAACAAACCGGCAGGAATGCTGTCTGTTCCCGGCAAGGAAGATGCAGTCTCCGTCTATAGCCTGATGCGTGAGCAATATCCCGAAGCTGACAGTCCCCTGACGGTACATCGTCTCGACATGGCCACTTCCGGTTTAATGCTCATTGCCAAGACCAAGCGTGTACACCAGAACCTGCAGGCCCAGTTCAAGAACCGCCTGGTCAGGAAACGTTATGTCGCATTGCTCGAGGGTATTGTCCCAAAGGACAAAGGTACGGTCGACCTCCCGCTTTGCCTGAATCCACTTGACCGCCCACGGCAAATGGTACACACCGAACACGGGAAGCCCGCCATCACCGATTATCAAGTTCTGGAACGTCTGGACGGGAAACGGACCCGTATCGTTTTCTATCCGCGCACGGGAAGAACCCATCAGCTACGTATACATGCAGCACACCCGCTTGGCTTGCACTGCCCCATCATCGGTGATGAACTTTACGGGGAGAAAGCAGACCGGCTTTATCTGCATGCCGAATACTTAGAATTTACCCACCCTATAACGGGAGAAACCGTAAGGATTACCAAAGAAGCCGAATTCTGACTGTCTACTGATTAATAACCAGCAAAGTAATGCAATAAATGATGATACTCCGACCTACCCCACAAGATTATGACGAACTGTTGACCGTCTGGGAAGCCTCTGTCCGCAGCACACACCACTTCCTGGCAGAAAAGGATATACAGTTTTACAAACCGCTGATAAGAGAGCAGTACTTTCTTGCCGTAGAGCTTTACATCATCCGCAACGAAAAAGAAGAAATTGCCGCCTTTATGGGACTGAGCGATGAACTCATCGAGATGTTGTTTGTCCGTCCTGACCAACAAGGTAAGGGATACGGAAAACGGCTCATGGAGTACGCCGTCCACCAAAAACACATCCACAAAGTGGATGTAAACGAGCAGAACGGACAAGCTTGCCGATTTTACCAACATATGGGATTCCAAGTGGCCGGCTGGGACGAAACCGACCCGACGGGAAAGCCTTTCCCTATTCTGCACCTGCAATTACCAACCCCACCACAGATTACTCAGATTGAACACAGATTATAATTTAGCAAACTTATGAAGATACATCACATCGCCATCTGGACCTTCCGACTGGAAGAGATGAAAGAGTTCTACACACGTTACTTCAACGGGAGCAGCAATGAAAAGTACATCAACCCCCAAAAAGGATTCGAATCTTATTTCCTTCACTTCGATGAAGGAACGGATTTGGAACTGATGAGCCGTACGGACATACAGAATACCCCTATTGAGGAAAACAGACTGGGACTGACCCACTTTGCCTTTGCCTTCGACAGCCAGGAAGCTGTCCTCCGACAGACAGAACGGCTACATACAGCGGGATATACCATCGCAGGAGAGCCCCGTACCTCCGGCGACGGATATTTTGAAAGTGTCGTCCTCGACCCGGACGGTAACCGTATAGAATGTGTATTCAGGGCATAGTCTCTCAATCAGAGGAGACAAAGCTTCTCAACAGTTTTATCTCCTCTGCCCAAAGCGATTCATCGGGCGTCTCCAAAATAATAGGTATACCGTCAAAACGCACATCTTGCATAAAGCGCCGGAAGAAATCCATACCTATCAGCCCCTTGCCGATGCTGTCGTGACGGTCTACTCTGGAGCCGAGTGCTTTCTTGGAGTCATTCAGGTGTATACCGCGCAGATAGCCGAAACCTACCGCTGTGTCAAACTCCTCAAACACCTTGTCATACTCATTCACTATATCATAGCCTGCTGTATACGTGTGGCAGGTATCAAGGCAAACTCCAACGCGAGACTTGTCATCCACCCGGTCAATGATATGTCCCAGCTGCCAGAACTCGTTTCCCACATTGCTACCCTGCCCGGCTGTGTTCTCTATGACAGCCACCACATCGTGCGTCTTGCCCAATATAAGATTAATGGATTCAGCGACCTTGTCCAGACACTCTTCCACGGAAATCTTATTCAAATGGCTGCCCGGATGAAAATTCAGTAACTTCAGCCCTAATTGTTCGCAGCGCTGCATCTCATCCAGAAAAGCGGCACGGCTTTTCTGTAACCCTTCTTCTTCGGGATGCCCTAAATTTATCAGATAACTGTCGTGAGGCAGGATATAGCGGGAATCGAAGCCAAGCTTCCCGCAATTTTCCTTAAACACCCTGATACTCTCCTCCGTCAGCGGCCTTGCCACCCACTGACGCTGGTTCTTGGTAAACAAGGCAAAAGCATTTGCCCCTATCTCACTGGCATTGACGGGAGCCGCTTCCACTCCCCCACTGGCCGATACATGTGCACCTATAAATTTCATAATCTTATTGTATTTGCTCTTTCATGAATTCCCACTGGCATTTTTTCATGTCCACACACCCATTCTTTCTGAACGTCACGCCCTCTGCCTCCAGCAAAGCCCGCTGTTCCGCCCAGCACGGTGCCAGCCTGCCCTGGCTGTTCACTACCCGATGGCAGGGCAAACACATGCCGTCGGGCACATCGTGCATAGCATGTCCCACCATGCGCGAACATTGAGGTCTTCCGACAAGATAGGCTATCTGTCCGTACGTCACCACCCGCCCCGGAGGGATTGCGGCCACTACATTATAAACCTCCTGCTGAAAAGTGTCTTTGTCCATAAAAGTCTGGTTTGGGAAGGCAAAGATATGATAAATTCAGCAGGTATGCGAACAGACGTTACAAGAAAGTGGCTGCGCCGAGCGGATTGTATGTATAGGTGACATTACGGGCACGGATGATTTCGCCCGTCGGGGTAAACAATATCTGATATTTCGTCTGGAGATTTGCCATCCCTACCTCTACCGCCACGATGGACTGCCATTTGGGAAACTGTACCCAAGTGACATTCTGCACCATCCCTCCGGAATATTCACTGGCGGCAAAAGCATTGTAAACGGCAGGGGGCACTTCGTCCATTGTCTCCCAGTCCGTCTGTTGCATTACCCATTGCGCCTGCCCGTCAAACCAGACTTTCGTATCAAAACCGTTCATCAGGAAATCTGCCACATAATAAGATTCATCATGTGACCAGGCAACATCATCTACCGTAGGATACATTTTCTTCAGTGCAGCCTGTACATCAGCAGGTGCCCAATCGGCAGAAGCCGAGACTGATACCATCAGCATCAAAACCAGAAAAGAGAATTTCAACTTACTCATAACTTCATCAGATTATCATGTTATGAGAAGAACGGCGTATGGCAGATTTTGTTCACCGGCAACTCTCAACCATTCAACAGTTAAAAAGAGATATCCATTGTAATTCAATAGAAAATGACTAACTTCACACCAGAAATTCAGAAATATGATAAGAATACATCCCATATCCGGCAACAAAAAGCAATATCTTGACCTGCTGCTGCTTGCCGACGAACAAGAGTCCATGATTGACCGTTATCTGGAACGGGGAGAGATGTTCATCCTATCCGATAATGATACAGTCAAAGCGTCTTGTGTAATCACCTGCGAGGATAAAGGAATCTACGAAATAAAGAGCATAGCTGTCTATCCGGAATACCAGCGCCAGGGATATGGAAGACAACTGATAGCATTCGTTCTTGAACATTATAAAGACCGGTGCCATACTATGCTTGTCGGCACTGGAGACAGTCCGCTAACCATCCCCTTCTATGAAAGCTGCGGATTTGCATACTCACACCGGGTACCCGATTTCTTTATCGATAATTACGACCACCCCATATTTGAAGGAGGCAAGCAACTGAAAGACATGATTTATCTGAAAAGGACGCTTCAACCAAAATAATATTCTATATTTGCATATCACTTAACTCCACACATTATGGAAGCTAAACTTTGCCAAAGCTGCGGAATGCCCTTGTCATCTGCAGAAGTACTCGGAACCAATGCCGACGGTAGCCTCAACGAGGAATATTGCACCTATTGCTACCAGCACGGCAATTTTGCACAAGACTGCACTATGGACGAAATGATAGAACATTGTGCACAGTTCACCGACGAATTCAACAAGGATTCCGGAATGAATTTCACTAAAGAGGAAGCCATTGCCGGTATGAAAGAATTCTTCCCGACCTTGAAACGCTGGCAGTCCAAACAATAAACATGCCATCCCGTATCGAGCAGGAAAAACAGACAGTAGAACGGATGGTCCGCCTCTACTGCCGGAAAAAGGAAGGTAACAAGCAATTGTGTCCCCGATGCGAGGAATTGCTGGGATATGCCCGCATTCGTCTTTCACGCTGTCCTTTCGGTGAGAATAAATCCACCTGCAGGCAATGCAGCATTCACTGCTACAAGCCCGAAATGAAAGAACGGATGCGTGAAGTCATGCGGTATGCCGGACCACGGATGCTGTTGTACCATCCCGTGGCGGCACTCCGCCATTTGTGGCAGGAGTATGTCCATCAGTATTTCACCAAACGTTTCGGAGTCCCGCGCCAGGAACAGCACAAACAATAAACCGTATCCTGGTCGTATCCCTCCAACGAGGAGGTGCCGTCCTTAGGTACAATCTCACCTTTGTCAGAGATGTAGACCGGCAGGCGCTCACCTTGTCCGTTCATCACAAAAAATGCCCCCACCTTGCATTGGGGGCATACCATCTTACGCATAATCAATTGAAATAATACAAAAATATAGCCACCCCTTCCAATGCCTTCTTCTTTTCACCTTGTATTTCGATGGCAAACTTTATTTCTGCCTTTGCTACGCCGCGCAGATTCGACAGAGATTGTAAATGGGCAACCAGTCGGATGCTCTGTCCGGACAATACCGCCTGACCGAACTTCATCTTGTCCATACCATAATTAATCATCATCTTCAGGTTGTTCACTTCAATAATCTGGTTCCACAGATATGGCAACATGGACAAGGTGAGATACCCATGTGCAATAGTGCTCTTAAAAGGGCTTTCCACTTTGGCGCGTTCCGTATCGACGTGTATCCACTGATGGTCCAATGTCGCATCAGCAAACAGATTGATACGCTCCTGAGGGAGCTCTACATATTCCGAAACACCGATTTGCTGGCCTACCAGCTTTTCAAAATCCTCGTACGAGTTGATAATCACTTTTTCCATTACTCTCTATTTTATTGATAAATTATAAATTCACACGCTTTATCCACATATCCGCCATTCGTTTATGCCCTGCAGGAGTGGGGTGGATACCGTCCCAAATCCAATAGGTGTCTTGAGAAGCCGGAGCAGTGCCGAGAATTTCATCGAACATCGCATTATAAGGAAGAAATACCGTCTGATAGTCCTTCGCTATCCTCTCTACGATGGCGGCACAGCGACGCACCAGACTATCACGTTCTGCAAAGTCCTCACTCTTACGCATATTGCCGACATTGGCAACAAAAGGAGTGCCCAGCACTATCTTCAATTCCGGATTGGCCTGCAAAGAACGGTCAAGCAAGGAACGGTAACACTTCTCCCATCCTTCAAAATCAAAAGGCTCTTTTTTGTCACCCTGTAGATAGTAATGTACATCGTTTGTCCCCACCAAGACGGAAAGCACATCCGGTTTCATTCCAATGACATCCTCTTCCCAGCGTTTCTCCAAATCCCGGAGAGTGTTTCCACTGATGCCACGGTTAAAAAAAGCATATTCCTTTTCCGGGAAATCTCCTTGATAATGACTTGCACACAAATACATATAGCCGCTACCGTAAATATGGTTCATATCCCAAAGGCTTCGTTCCGCAGTCGGTTTGGGCATCCCGCAGGCATTTCCCCAGTTACCGTCCGTGATAGAATCTCCGATAAACAAGACACGCGGGCCGCTTGCATGGAGTAAGAGTGATATGCAGAAAAAAACTATTACAAAGAGTCCAATACGCTTCATGGCATTTTCTTGTTAGAATGTAAAAATTGCAACAAATATACGTCTTATTCCGGCAAGTACAAAAACTCGGGTACCTTTTTCCCATTTCCCAAAAACACATATAACCCTTATTTTTATTTCCGTTCATCACAGATTAATTTGGAAATAATGTATCTTTGTCAATATCTTAATTGTTGTGACAGAACAAAAACATCACTATCAAAGATTCCGGTATGAATTCTAAATTTGATTATGACTTACTGTCAGCAATGATGACCAATGCCAATATGGGATGGTGGGAAGCTGATTTAAAGACCGAAAGCTACATTTGCTCCGAATATATCTCCCGGTTGCTGGGACTGGATGAGGATGGAACCATCAGCTTTAAAGATTTCAACAAACGTATCCTGAAAGAGGAACAACGGCATACTACCACACATTCCTTCGACAATATCCGGCAGACACAAGAGACTGTATATCTGCTCAACACAGTAGAGGGTCCAACGTGGATAAGAAGCAAGATATGCCTGCAGAGAACCGATGAAAACGGTAATGTCAAAGTCTACGGCATTGCCGAAACACAAGACGGTCCCGACATGTCATCGGCATCCCAAGCCTTACAAGAGCGTAACCGTCTCCTCCATAATATTTATAAATATCTTCCGGTAGGAATTGAGCTCTATAACCGAGAGGGAATATTGATAGATATGAATGACAAAGAGCAGGAAATGTTCCATCTCAAACAGAAAGAAGATCTACTTGGAATTAATATTTTCGAGAATCCGATTTTCCCGGAAGAGATGAAAAGCAAGTTAAGAAAACATGAAAATGCAGACTTCACTTTCCGGTATGACTTCTCTAAAATAGGCAATTACTACAAGACACAGAAGAAGACGGGCACCATAGACCTTGTAACCAAAGTCACAAGCCTTTACGACGATAATCACAACCTAACCAACTATCTGCTAATCAACGCAGACAAAACGGAAACGACCGTCGCTTACAACAAAATACAAGAGTTCGAGAGCCACTTTGAGCTTATAGGTGACTATGCCAAAGTGGGATATGCCAATTATGACCTTCTTAATGAGCAAGGCTATGCCCAACGCAGCTGGTACAAGAACTTGGGTGAGAAAACAGAAACACCGTTGTCCGAAATCATCGGAACCTACAATCATCTTCACCCTGACGACCGTACTATCATGCTTGACTTCCTACAGAACGTAAAGAGAGGACTGGCACACAAGCTCAGCCGGGAAGTACGTGTTCTTAAAGAAGACGGTTCTTTCATGTGGACCCACGTCAACATCATTGTAGAACGCTACATGCCTGAACAGAACATCATAGAGATTATCTGCATCAATTACGACATCACCCAATTAAAGCAGACGGAGGCAATGCTGATACAAGCCAAGGAAAAGGCCGAAGAGGCAGACCGGCTGAAATCCGCTTTCCTTGCCAATATGAGCCATGAAATCCGCACGCCGCTAAATGCGATTATCGGTTTCTCCAGCCTGCTGCACTATGTGGAAAACGAGCAGGAAAGGGAACAGTACATCTCTTTGATAAACCACAACAACCAACTGTTGCTCAAACTAATCAACGACGTTCTGGACCTTTCCAAAATAGAGGCCGGACACATAGAGCTCCATTCCGAATGGTTCAATCCGGCAGAACTCATCAAGGAAAGTATTACCGAGTACGAACGGAACGTTCCGGCAGGAGTGAAACTCTTTGCCAGGTATCCGGTAACCCCCGGCCAGATAGAGCACGACCCGATGCGCATCAAACAGATACTGAACAACTTCATATCGAATGCACTGAAAAACACCGTGCAGGGACATATCGAAGTGTACTACGAAACGGACACAGACGGAATAAGAATCAGTGTTTCCGATACTGGATGCGGTATTCCCCCCGACAAACTGGGAATGATATTCGAACGGTTTGAAAAGGTGGACTCTTTTGCCCAAGGTGCCGGATTAGGACTCTCCATCTGCAAATCCATCGTTGAGAAAATGAATGGAGTGATTACCGTAGATTCGACAATGGGAGTGGGAAGCACATTCACCGTGGAACTGCCCTGCCGGACAAGACCATCCTGACAACAAACGAAAAACAATGATTTATGACCGCACAGAAAGAATTTACCCTAACCCCTCGCCGGCGTGGCTTTCACCTGGTGACAGAGGAGATTATACGCAACCTTCCACCGCTTCCGTCTGCCGGAATCCTGCATCTGTTCATCAAGCATACAAGCGCAGGCCTCACCATCAACGAGAATGCAGACCCTGACGTACAGACAGATATGGAAGCCATCTTCAACCGCCTCGTAAAAGAACGGGAACCTTATTACCAACATACATGCGAAGGCGATGACGATATGCCCGCCCATGCCAAGGCAACCCTCAGCGGAACCAGCCTCACCATCCCCATCACCAATGGGCGTCTGAACATAGGTATCTGGCAAGGCATCTATCTCTGCGAGTTCCGCAACCGGGGCGGAGGAAGAAGAATTGTAGCAACCGTCATCGGATAATCCCCTATCATCATGCAGAAAGCCATCATCATCGGTGCCACTTCAGGCATCGGACAAGAAGTAGCCAGGATACTTGTACAACAAGGCTGGCATATAGGTATTGCCGGCAGAAGAGAGGAAGCATTGCATGCCCTGCAAGCCACCGCACCCGACCGGATAGTCACGGAACAGCTGGACGTTACGGAAGAGACAGCGACTCTACACCTCCATAACCTGATAAAAAAGCTGGGAGGCATAGACCTGTTTTTCCTCAGTTCCGGCGTGGGACATCAAAACCGGGACTTACAACCGGACATCGAACTGAACACGGCACGTACCAATGTAGAGGGATTTACCCGCATGGTGACTGCCGCCTTCAACTATTTCAAGGAAAAAGGCTCCGGACATATTGCTGTCATCAGTTCCATTGCAGGCACTAAAGGACTGGGCGTTGCACCGGCCTACTCTGCCACCAAACGCTTCCAGAATACCTATATCGAAGCGCTGGCACAACTTGCCCGGATGCAGCATCTTGATATACACTTCACCGACATCCGTCCGGGATTTGTTGCCACCGATTTATTGAAAAGCGGGAAATACCCGATGCTGATGAAAGCAGACCGTGTAGCACAGCACATAATCAAGGCTTTAAGAGAAAAGAGACGGGTAGTTGTCATTGACGGACGCTACCGGGTACTGGTATTTTTTTGGCGTATGATTCCACGATGGCTATGGGAAAGGTTGCCTATAACGAATTGATTTCGTATCTTCACGTCTCCAAACAGAAATATACATACAGACATGAAGAAAAATTCAAAATATATCGTGCTTACCGCTGCCATTGCACTGTGCGCAGGTTCCAGCCTCCCCTTCCTCGCAGGCAGCAGTACGCTGAATCCCGAACGCGATTCCGTGAAATCCGAAGTTCCCTACTGCGTGACCTCCCCCAGCGTACCGGACAAGATCACTTTTGCCGGACAAGCTATTGACCTGCTTCGCTACGACCACCGCGAACGTATGGACCGCGAACTGATGTCCTTCACCTACATGCACTCCACCACCATGCTCATGGTGAAGCGTGCCAACCGCTACTTCCCCGTCATAGAGCCTATACTAAAAGCCAACGGCCTTCCCGATGACTTCAAGTACCTCGCTGTGATAGAAAGCAACCTGAACCCGCTTGCCAAATCGCCTGCGGGTGCCGCCGGCCTATGGCAGTTCATGCCTGCCACCGGACGCGAATTCGGACTGGAGGTGAACAGCAACATCGACGAACGATACCATATCGAGAAAGAGACCAAAGCAGCCTGCAAGTACCTGAAAGATGCTTATCAGAAATACGGGAACTGGCTGTGCGTAGCCGCCGCCTACAATGCCGGGCAAGGACGCATCTCCACACAGCTGCAGAAGCAAATGGTGGACCAGGCTGTCGACTTATGGCTGGTAGAAGAGACTTCGCGCTACATGTTCCGCCTGCTGGCAGCCAAAGCAGTCATCAGCAATCCGCAGCAGTACGGCTTTCTGTTGAAACGGGAACATCTTTATCCGCCCATCCCCTACACGGAAGTGACCGTCACAACGGGCATCGGCAACCTGGCACAGTTTGCCAAAGATAAAGGCATCACCTATGCCCAACTGAAAGATGCCAATCCGTGGCTGCGGGATACCTCGCTGATGAATAAAAGCGGACGTACATACATACTAAAAATACCGACACAAGCCGGAATGCATTACAACCCCAAGAAAACAGTGCCCCACAATAAGAATTGGGTCATCAATTAATAAAAAAGAAAGAGAGGATACGATGATGATGTTAAACTTTGATTTTGTGCTCAGGTTGCTGGTAGCCGGAATATTGGGTGCCATTATCGGACTGGACCGGGAATACCGTGCCAAAGAAGCAGGCTACCGCACCCATTTCCTGGTATCATTGGGAAGCGCGCTCATCATGATTGTATCCCAATATGGTTTTCAGGAAATCATCAAGGAAAGCAGTGTGACGCTGGACCCCAGCCGTGTTGCCGCACAAGTAGTCAGCGGTATCGGATTCATCGGTGCGGGTACCATCATTTTCCAGAAACAGATAGTCAGGGGACTGACAACAGCCGCAGGAATATGGGCTACTGCAGGCATCGGATTGGCAGTAGGTGCAGGAATGTACACCATCAGCATTGCCGCCACCCTGCTGACTCTGGCAGGGCTCGAACTGTTGAGCCTTATTTTCAAAAGCATTGGCATGAAAAGTTCCGTGATAACCTTTTCCACTTCCAGCAAAGAGATACTGCCGCAAGTGTCCCGGCGATTCAACTCCAAAGACTATCTGGTGGTGTCCTACAACCTGGACCGGCAAGTGCAGGGAGAGTACACCAACTATCAAGTGACCATGGTCATCAAATCCAAGAAAAGCTATGATGAGGGATATTTGCTGCAACTGATGCAGGAATTTCCCGAAGTGACAGTGGAGAAAATCGAATAAAGGGAATCACTGCTGTTTTTCCGTCAGATATTTCCAATAGCGCACGGGCATGTCCTGCTTGTGCTTCCGGGGATTGAGGCGTTCCTTGATGCAGATTGCCTTGAAATAGGTTTTCCAGAGAGACTGGAAAAGCTGTTCGTCTCCGTCCATCAGACTTTCGTCGAGCATGCCGGTGACAAGATGTCCTTCGCGACTGTCCTCACCAAAAGTCACCTGGCGCACCTCCTTCAAGTCGTAATAGTACCCATAGGCTCGCCTGATGTCATAAATCAGCCAACGCTGGTCGGCAAAACGGTCCTTGAAATGCCCCGTCACCAAAGGAAGGGCATTCTTTTCGGGCTCGACGGCAGCAAAGAAAGTACCGTCCGCAGCCTTCTGGAAGCGGACAAACTGAAGCAGGCGTATACGCTCCCAATCCACCCGCTTCCACATACGGGAGAACTCCAGCACATCAGGGTCGGCAAAGTTCGTTTCAATGGAGCGAGGAGCATCTATCGCCTTGCGAATATAGCGGAACAGTAGCATGGGAGTTTCCGGTTCCTCTGCCAGCCAGCATTGGGCGAGGCAGGCAAGTGCCGCAGACGACAGCTTCTTCTGCAATCCGCGCCAGACGCGACCGGACTTCTCCTCATCGGTTATCACTGTAAATATTTCATCGTAGAACAATGGTAGAGGCTCTCCCTCCAACAACAGTGCATCGGGGAAAATGCGGCGGGAATAGGCTTCAAAAACAGAAGTCAGCAATCCCTCAAAAGTCTTATCGTATAAAAAGATATTCATTCGCCAAAATCAAGCATCAACTGCCTCTCATCCACTTTTTTCTTGTTCGGTTTGGGCAACAGGAGACTGCGTACCCCTTGCGGAGTCAGCTCATTGACCGTGCACATCGGCAACTCGCAGCAGGTAATGAAATACTGCGCCTTCTTCATCACCACCCCTATCTTCTTCAACTGGTAGAAACCTATCTTGGAGAAACGTCGGGAAGCCACTATCAGCCGTGCCGACTTCACGCCGATGCCCGGCACGCGGAGCAACATCTCATAATCCACCTTGTTCACATCGACCGGAAACTGCTTGGGATGGCGCAAAGCCCAGGACAGCTTGGGGTCAATCTCCAAATCAAGGTCCGGGTAGGCATCATCCACTATTTCCTCCACCTTGAACTGATAGAAGCGCATCAGCCAGTCAGCTTGGTAAAGGCGGTTTTCGCGCACCAAAGGGGGCTGTTTCAATGCCGGCAGGCGCTTATCGTAGGTATTGACGGAAATATAGCCCGAATAGTAGACACGCCGCATCGTAGGTCCCTTGTAGAGGGCCGACGAAAGATACAGAATATCCTTGTCCGTCTCGGCGGTAGCGCCTACTATCATCTGTGTGCTTTGTCCGGCAGGAGCGAAACGGGGAGCGTAGCGGTGTTTCTTGCGTTCTTCCGAACTTTCAAGGACTCCCTGCTGGATGTAGCGCATAGGCGCATATACACTCTTATGGTCTTTCTCCGGGGCAAGCAGTTTCAGGTTCTCCTCCTTCGGTATCTCGACATTGACGCTGAGACGGTCGGCATAAAGCCCTGCCTCATTCACCAGTTCGCGGCTGGCACCGGGAATGCTTTTCAGATGGATATATCCGTTGAAACGATGGATAGTGCGGAGGTCCTTGGCAACGCGCACCAGACGTTCCATCGTGTAATCGGGATTACGCACCACCCCACTGCTCAGGAAAAGCCCTTCGATATAGTTGCGGCGATAGAACTCCATGGTGAGGTCTACAAGCTCGGTCACCGACAGCGTGGCACGCGGCAGGTCGTTGCTGCGGCGGTTGATGCAGTAGGCGCAGTCGTAGATGCAATAATTGGTAAGCATCACTTTGAGCAGGGAGATACAACGGCCGTCCTCGGCAAAACTATGGCAGATGCCCCAGCCACCCACAGTGTTCCCCAGCATGCCTGCCTTGCCGGAGCGCACCGTACCACTGGAGGAGCAAGAGACGTCATACTTTGCCGACTCTGCCAGTATCTTCAGTTTATTGAGAACGTTTTCATCCATAATACCTGCGTCAAAAGTAGCAATAATACTTTTCAAAAACAAAAAAGACCGCCAGTAGTGGCAGTCTTTCGCAGCATCAAATATGCTTTTTTTCTTACTTCTTAGAAGCTTCCAAAGATGCTTTGCGGAATTCCTTCATAGCTTTTTCGATTTCCAAAGAAGCCTTACGAGCGCGAGTTCCTGCTGCCTTGTTACCGTTTTCCAACTGAGCGTTTGCATCTTTTGAGAAGTCTGCATACAATGCAGCTACTTTTTCAACTAATTCTTTCATAATCCTTTTTAAATTACTTCGTTAATAATGTC
>OGHO01000286.1_pt1 | contig 73939 bp, 61 predicted proteins | sample 1571421 | NCBI WGS metagenome assembly OGHO01 (sample SAMEA2581937, study PRJEB24529) | metagenome | biome: Human gut stool | place: China | collected 2011
GTGAATTTGTATACCATGTCCTTGCACAGGTGGTTACCATGTTGCACTTGACATATTATCCGCCCCTACGGAAATGCCTGCATCTCCGAGACCTTTATACGCACTAAAAGTTTTGTTTGTCCAAAAAATTCTTTGCTTATCCTTTGTACAAACAGTTATGTAGTAAACACCAAAATCCGAATAATCATAATTTTCAAAACGGATTTTCTTTCTGTTTGGCAATTTGTCACTCATAAATCAATAAAACATTGTACCGATGCCTTCATCGCTGAAAAGCTCGAGCAGAATTGAATGTTCGATTCTGCCGTCAATGATATGGGCACGGTTTACACCGCTGCGGACTGCCTCGACACAGCAATCAATCTTGGGAATCATACCGCCGCTGATGATGCCGTCACGCTTGAGCATAGGAACTTCGCTGACATTGACAACGGGGATGAGTGAATCCTCATCGTGAACATCACGGAGAAGTCCTCTGATATCTGTCATAAGAATGAGCTTTTTTGCACCGATTTTAGCGGCAATCTGCGATGCCGCAATGTCTGCGTTAATATTGTATACATTGCCGTCATAACCGCCTGCAACGGTTGAAACAATCGGAATATAACCGCTTGCAAGAGCGTTGTTGAGCGGTTCGGGATTAACCTCCTTAATCTCGCCCACATAGCCGAGGTCTGCGCCTGTAACAAGCTTTTCAGCCATGAGCATTCTGCCGTCAAGACCGCAAAGTCCCATAGCCTTACCGCCGTGACTGCCGAGAAGCTGAACAAGGCTCTTGTTGACTTTGCCTGCAAGCACCATCTGAACAATGTCGATAGTTTCCTTGTCGGTCACTCTCATACCGTTGATAAACTTGCTTTCCTTGCCAACGGCTTTGAGCATTGCATTGATTTCGGGTCCGCCGCCGTGAACAAGCACAACATTGACTCCGACAAGCTGCATAAGAACGAGGTCGCTCATAACTGCCGCTTTAAGCTCTTCGTTTATCATAGCGTTTCCGCCGTATTTTACAACAATTGTTTCGCCCGAATATTTCTTGATATAGGGCATTGCCTGTATAAGTACCTTGGCTCTCTTTGAAACATCCATTTTCTTCAATCCTTTATGTAGTTGATTTCCGCTCACACAATCAAATCGCATATTATGTGCGGTAGTCACCGTTGATTTTTACATAATCATAGGTAAGGTCGCAACCGTAAGCCTCGGCAGATGCATTGCCGTCACCTAATTTCACGAGAATTTCAATTTCGTCCTCAAGTAAAATTTCCTTAGCCTTGTCCTCATCAAACACAAGACCGTTGCCGTCCTTGCAAACAAGGATTTCACCCTTTGCAGATTTATATGAAACATCAATTTTTTTAACATCTGTTTCGGCACCGCTGTAGCCGATTGCGCAGAGGATTCTTCCGCAGTTTGCGTCAGCCCCGAACATTGCCGCCTTTACAAGACTTGAACAGATGATGCTCTTTGAAATAATCTTTGCGCTCTTATCGTCTTTTGCACCGTCAACCTTGCAGATAAGGAGCTTTGTTGCACCTTCACCGTCTTTTGCAAGCTTCTTTGCAACCTTTTTGAATGCATCGGTAAGAACGGCTGTAAAGGTTTTGTAATCATCGTTCTTTTCTGTGATTTCCTTGTTGCCTGCATAACCAGATGCCATAATTGCAAGGGTATCGTTTGTTGAGGTATCACCGTCAACGCTTACCATATTATAGCTGACATCAGCGGCTTCGATAAGTGCGGATTTGAGCATTTCGGAAGAAATTGCCGCATCGGTTGTTACAAAGGAAAGAGTTGTACCCATGTTAATATGAATCATACCGCTGCCCTTTGCAATACCGCCGATTGTAACCTTTTTGCCGTCAAGAACCGTTTCGACAGCCCACTGCTTTTTCACGGTGTCGGTTGTCATAATTGCCTCTGCGGCAGAGATTCCGCCGTCCTTTGAAAGCGTGCCTTTTAGCTTTTCAATTCCGCTTGCAATGGGTTCAATCGGGAGAGGCTGACCGATGACACCTGTTGATGCAACGATTACATCGTTTTTGTCAACACCGAGAGCGTCTGCGGCAAGACTGCACATTTTCTCAGCCTTTTCATAGCCGTCAGGGTTACAGGCATTTGCATTGCCTGAATTTACGACAACAGCCTGAGCTGTACCGTTTTCAAGGTGTTTTTTAGTAACATATATAGTGTCGGACTTTACAAGGTTCTTTGTAAAGATAGCCGCACTGTTGCAAACCTTGTCACAGTAAATGAGCGCAAGGTCTTTTTTAGTTGTGTTAGATGCTTTGACTCCGGCACAAATTCCGTTGGCTGTAAAGCCCTTTGCGGAAGTGACCGAGCCGTTTTCAATATACTTGATTTCCATAGATATTCACCCTTAAAATGCAGGCGGAACGATTACCAAACCTGTTTTTTCGTCAAGTCCGAAGATGATGTTCATATTCTGAATAGCCTGACCTGCGGCACCCTTGACCATGTTGTCGATTGCGGCACAGGCAATGAGCTTGTTTGCTCTCTTATCGTGGTGAATTGAAACATCACAGAAGTTAGAATATTTGATATTGTGAATGTCGGCACATTTGCCGTCATCAAGAAGTCTTACAAAAAATTCGCCCTTGTAAAAGTCCTCATAGGCCTTTCTGATTTGTTCAAAGGTTACACCGTCCTTGATGTCGGCATAAACAGTTGCAAGAATACCACGGTTTACAGGGAGAAGGTGCGGAACAAAGGTAATAATAACCTTTTCGCCCGAAAGCTTTGAAAGAGTCTGCTCAATTTCGGGAGTGTGGCGGTGGCTTGCAACCTTATAAGCGTGGAATCCCTCGTTGAGTTCCGGATAGTGGTTGCTCTGATTTGGCTTTCTGCCGGCACCCGTAACACCGCTTTTGCAGTCGCAAATGATGCCCTTTGTGCTGACAAGTCCGTTTACAATTGCAGGAGCAATTGCGAGCGGTGAACAGGTTGTGTAACAACCCGGATTTGCAACAAGCTTTTTGCCCTTGATTTTATCTCTGAAAAATTCAGGAAGTCCGTAAACTGCCTGTTCGTGAAGTTTTTTGTCGAGAAAAGTTCCGCCGTACCATTCGGTGTATTCTTCTTCGCTTTCAAGGCGGAAGTCAGCACCGAGGTCGATGAATGCCTTGCCCGCATCAATGCACTTTGCGGCAAGCTCCTGTGAAAGACCGTGTGGGAGAGCGGCAAAGATAACATCGCTCTTTTCAACAACGGCGTCCTGATTTTCACAAACCATATCGTTCAAAAATGTATAAGACGGATAAACATCGCTCAGCTTGTCACCCTCAAAGGAAACAGAGCTGATTGCCGAAATTTCAGCCTCAGGATGAGCGGTAAGAAGTCTTACAAGCTCTGCACCTGCATAACCGGTTGCACCGACAATACCTGCTTTTATTTTCATTGCTATCACCTAATCTATTGTAAATTTATATTAATCTTTGCCTGTATGTGTTGAATACGGCAGTTTACTTTTTGCACAAAGCATATGTTCCCATTCGTAGGGGCGGATATCATCCGCCCGCAAGTAATGGCCAGATATTTTATAATAAAAACAAACCATTTAAGCGGAACAAATTTGCTGTTATCTGTAGGGGCGTTCATCGGACGCCCGCCCGTATGCAATCGCATACGGATTGAACACATAGCATTCAAATATTTATATACATTGCTTTTTATCGCTTTAAAACATTTTGATAAATATAAAATTTCATCAAGTCGGGCGGATAATATCCGCCCCTACGGATTTGCAATTACAGTTTTTCTGCGATTTCTGCAACACGCTTAGCCTGAGCCTTTACATTTGCCGATGCAGGACCGCCGAATACTGTACGCTCGTTTGTACAGCGTTCAAGTGAAATTGCGCTGTAAACATCATCGTTGAACACATCGCAAACCTTTTTGTATTCGTCCATTGGAAGATTTTCGAGGTCTGTACCGAGTTCAATACATCTTGCAACGAGTTCTCCTGTTGCCTTGTAGGCATCTCTGAACGGGACACCGTTCTTTGTGAGCCAGTCGGCACAGTCTGTTGCGTTGATGAAACCGCCTGCTGCAGCTTTTCTCATATTTTCGGGAATGACACGCATTGTGTCGAGCATGGGAGTAAAGGCTGTGAGGCACATTTTAACCGTGTCGAGTGCGTCAAAGATAGCCTCCTTGTCCTCCTGCATATCCTTGTTGTATGCAAGTGCAGTACCCTTCATAATTGTGAGGAGCGTCATATTGTCACCGAAAACTCTGCCGCTCTTACCACGAACAAGCTCTGCAATATCGGGGTTCTTTTTCTGCGGCATAATTGATGATCCTGTTGAAAAAGCGTCATCAAGTTCAATGAATTTAAATTCCCAACTGCACCACATAATGATTTCCTCTGAAAATCTTGAGAGGTGAACCATTATTATCGAAAGCACCGATGCAAATTCGATGCAGTAATCTCTGTCGGAAACACCGTCAAGAGAGTTGTTTGTAATTCTGTCAAAGCCTAGGAGTTCGGCTGTGATTGTTCTGTCAATCGGATATGTTGTGCCTGCAAGCGCACATGAACCGAGTGGCATTTCGTCCATTCTTTTAAGGCAGTCTTCAAGCCTTGAAACATCTCTCAAAAGCATTTCGCCGTAAGCAAGGAGATGATGTCCGAAGGTAATCGGCTGTGCTCTCTGGAGGTGAGTGTAACCCGGCATAACGGTTTCGCTGTACTTTTCAGCCTTGTCGGCAATGACCTTGATAAGACCTACAACGAGATTCTTTACATTGACAACCTCTTTTTTGAGGTAAAGCTTGATATCAACTGCAACCTGATCGTTACGGCTTCTTGAAGTGTGAAGTCTTTTGCCGTTGTCGCCGATTCTTTTGGTAAGCTCACCTTCGATAAAGGTGTGAATGTCCTCAGCCTCCGGATCAATGTGCAGAGTACCGTTTTCGATGTCCGCAAGAATGCCTTTAAGACCCTTTACGATATCGTTTGCCTCTTCTTCTTTAATAATGCCGCATCTGCCGAGCATTGTTGCGTGGGCAATGCTGCCCTCGATGTCCTCTTTGTACATTCTGCTGTCGAATGAAATCGAGCTGTTAAAATCGTTAGTAGTTTTTGAAAGCTCCTTTTTGAAGCGTCCCTTCCAAAGCTGCATTATTATTTCTCCTTACATATAGATTGTATGGGCAAATCGACTGCCATACAGTAGCGGCAATCAGTGATTGCCAATCGAAACGATTGCAAAATCGGTTCGACTTAATTCAATTCATCTGCTTATTGTTATGCAATTATATATTCACATCTGTTCGTTACACGGTTCGCCGCTACTGTTGGCAATTACTTTGCGATTTTTATATAATTTGTTTTAACACAAAATTTGTGCCGTTACTTGCGGGCGTCCAATGAACGCCCCTACAGAATTGCACAAACAAAAAAACTATACTACGCTCGGGCAGAATATGTTTTTGATATTGCAAACTGTCTGCACGAACTAAAAAACACATAAAAATAAAAAGGTGTAATAAACACTTATCGGGGCAGAGAAATTCCCTGCCCCCGATTATGTATGTAAATCAAAGATTTAATTATTTGATAAGGCCTTTCTTTGCACGAACCTTGATTGGAAGACCAAAGAGGTTGATGAAGCCTGCACTGTCGTTCTGATCATAAACCTGATCCTCATCAAATGTAGCAATTTCCTCATCATAGAGTGAATACGGGCTTGTTACGCCTGCATCAATGATGTTGCCCTTGTAAAGCTTAAGCTTTACATCACCTGTTACATACTCCTGAGTGCTGTCAACGAAAGCTGAGAGAGCCTCACGAAGAGGTGTGTACCACTTGCCGTCATAAACGAGCTCTGCAAAAGCATTTGCAACATTTTGCTTGTAGTGGAGTGTGTCCTTGTCAAGGCAGATTTCCTCAAGCTTTGCGTGAGCAGCATAGAGGATTGTACCGCCCGGAGTTTCATAAACGCCACGAGCCTTCATACCAACAAGACGGTTCTCAACGATATCTGTGATACCGACGCCGTTTCTGCCGCCGATTTTGTTGAGTTCCTTGATGAGTTCAACGCTGTCGATAACCTCGCCGTTAAGCTTTGTGGGAACGCCCTTTTCAAATGTAAGAGTTACATATTCTGCCTTATCGGGAGCCTGCTCAGGTGAAACACCGAGTTCAAGGAAGCCTTCCTTATTGTACATCGGCTCATTTGCAGGATTCTCAAGGTCAAGACCTTCGTGGCTTAAATGCCAGAGGTTCTTATCCTTTGAATAGTTTGTTTCACGGTTAATCTTGAGCGGAATATTGTGCTTTTCAGCATATTCAATCTCGTCCTCACGGCTCTTGAATTCCCATGTTCTCCAAGGAGCGATAATCTTCATATCGGGAGCGTAAGCCTTGATAGCAAGCTCAAAACGAACCTGATCGTTGCCCTTGCCTGTACAGCCGTGGCAAATTGCGTCAGCGCCTTCAGCCTTTGCAATTTCAACGAGTCTTTTTGCAATGATAGGACGGGCAAAAGATGTGCCGAGGAGGTACTTGCCCTCGTAAACAGCACCTGCTTTTACTGTAGGAATGATATATTCGTCAACAAATTCCTTGTTGAGGTCTTCAATGTAAAGTTTTGATGCGCCTGTTTTGATAGCCTTTTCTTCAAGACCGTCAAGCTCTGTACCCTGACCAACATCACCCGAAACAGCGATAACTTCGCAGTTGTCGTAGTTTTCTTTAAGCCACGGAATGATGATTGAAGTATCAAGACCGCCTGAATATGCAAGAACTACCTTTTTAATCTTATTGTCAGCCATTTTTGATTCCTCCGGAATTTGGAAACACTTTATGTCGGTGTTTCCTTTAATTAATTTTTATTACTCTTACATTATACACTTTGTTTTCAAAAAATCAAGTGTTTTTTGAATAAATATTCAATGTTTTTTCAAATTTGCATTTTGGGGTACAATTTGACTGAAATCTGTCGCTTTTTCGCTGTATTATCGGTGTTTTTGGCGGTTGATATGTCACATTCTCCCCTGAATTTCTGAAAAATGTATATATTCACAAAAAATGAATATTCATTTTATTCATCTCTTTATGCATATTCATACATACATATACACCCATTTTGCATATTTTTCATTTTGTGAAAACCGCTTAAATCACTTCAAAAACCTGTTGACACCGTATGTGATACCATATATAATATTATCAGGAGGTATTCACGATGTCACGATGGGATAAACTAATAATGCGTATCTGTTCGCTGTCGAAAGGCCTCCGTTTTATGAACTGAGAAAAGTTCTTGAAAGCTACGGGTATGTTATGAATGCGCCGAAAGGCGGAAGCAGTCACTACACATTCAGAAAATCGGGTTGTATGCCGATAACAATACCTAAACACGAACCTATCAAAAAGGTGTATGTAGAAATGGTAAGACAAATTGTTGAAGGTGAGGCGAAAGATGATGAAAACACTTAACGATTATCTTGCAATGTCATATCGCATGGAAATTATCGAGGACAAGGAGGAGGGCGGTTTTGTTGTATCGTTCCCCGAACTTCCCGGCTGCATAACCTGCGGAGAAACGATAGAATCGGCTGTTGCTAATGCCGAGGACGCTAAAAAAGCCTGGTTTGAAGCCGCCTTTGAAAGCGGAGTTGTAATTCACGAACCCGACAGCCTTGAAGAATATTCGGGACAATTCAAGCTGAGAATCCCGAAAAGTCTGCACCGCTCACTTGCCGAACATTCAAAGAAAGAGGGCATAAGCATGAATCAATACTGTGTCTATCTTCTGGCAAAAAATGATGCAGTCTATTCAAAATAGAATTTTGAAAGCATATTATATAAAACACAATTGTTGAAAGGAAGATTTATATGTCAGCATTTAAAGAGATAAATCCGAAAGAAATTACAGAAAGTCCGTTTAAGCTTATCGGTGATGATTGGGCGCTTGTTACGGCAGGTGACAAAGAAAAGTTCAACACAATGACGATAAGCTGGGGCGGTGTCGGCATTATGTGGGGTAAGCCCGTTGTATTCACCTTTATTCGTCCGCAGAGATATACATTTGCGTTTATGGAGAACGGCGACCGCTATACAATGAGCTTTTTTGATGAAAAGTACAGAGATGCCCTCAAATTCTGTGGTTCAAAGAGCGGCAAGGATTATGACAAGGTAAAAGAAACAGGCCTTACTCCTGCGTTCACGGAAAACGGCTCTGTATATTTTGAAGAGGCAAAGCTCGTTCTTGAATGCAAAAAAATGTACGCTCAAAGTCTTAATGCCGAAAGCATTACCGACCGTGAAAGCGTTGACAAGTGGTATGACAACGACTTTCATAAAATGTACATCAGCGAAATCACAAGGGTTCTTGTAAAAGAATAATCGGTAATTTTTAAATTCATCATGACAAAATGGCAGACAATCACACGGTTGTCTGCCATTTTGCATCTGAAAAACTGTACAAAAAATACCCCTCACCAAAAGTGAGGGGTATTCCTTATATCGACTAAAAGGAACGATATGTCAATTGCTTTAAAACTAATTAAAAGTTGCTGATGATGTTTACAACAAACTTCTGAATAGTAGTAGCATCCTTAACTGTGATTGAGCCGTCGTGGTCAACATCAGCAGCAGTAAACTGGTCGTTTGTAAATGCAACGAGCTGAGCAACATACCTCTGAACTTCGGTTGCATCTATAACTGTGATGTCGCCGTCCATGTTAACATCACCAAGGGTTACATCGCCGACAAATGCCGTTGATGCGTTTACTGATACTTTTTCAAAGCCTGCAATGCCTGTTACATCGCAAACCTTGCTGTTATTTACAACAGATGCCTGATTAAGCTTGTTGCCCTTTACATAACCTAATGTAAGGTACTGTGTGTCAAGATATACGCTTGCAGTACCTGAACCGATAACCTCAAATGTGAGTGAGATAAATGTATCTCCGTTGTACTGAGTAGGATTCTGTGGGTTAGTAAATGTACCCTTAATTACATTGCTGTAAGCATTGTGAATAAGGTTTGACTGTGAAGGCATGATTGTCTGCTTGCCGTCTGCCTTGTTATCAGCCATGTTGAATTTGAGCTTGCTTGAATCATACTTAACAGCCCACTGTCCGTCAACAACGCCCATGTTTGAGTTGAGCTTGTAGAGAACAGTTACCTTCTTGCCGACAGTGCTTACTGTCTTTGATGCAGAACCAAAGTAATTTGAAGTAGCGTTTACTGTGAGCTTCTTAGCAGGAGCAGTAGTCGGCTGTGTAGCTGTTGTAGGCTGAGTAGCCGTAGTTGGCTGAGTTGCTGTTGTAGGCTGTGTAGCTGTAGTCGGCTGAGCTGAAGTAGTAGGCTGTGTCGGAGGTACAGGAGATGTCGGAACAATGCCGCTTTTAATGTCGCCGTTCTTCATAGCATATGAATATGTGCCGTTTACACCGTTTCTTGTTGCGTCAACCTTGATTGTGCTTGTTGTCTTGAGAGCTGATGTTGCAACTGTGAATGCGCCTGTAACATCGTCTGCAGTAGCAGAATATGTCTTACCGTCAACTGTAACAGTTACCTTTGCACCACTGGCTGTAATACCTGATACAACACTCTTGCCTGCAACTGCATATGTGAGTGTTGCAGGAGCAAGTACAAGTGCCTTCTGAGCTGACTTGAGGTCTGCAATCATAGCATTCATATCTTCAGCTGTTGTAGCGTCTTCGCCTGCTTTAATCATAGCCTCGGCTGACTTGAGAACCTTCTGAGCATTTGCCCAGCTCTTTGCTGTGTAGTCTGATGCTGTCATAGCAAGAATCTTTCTTGCTTCTTTCTTGAGTGATTCATAAGGTGAAACAACGATTGGCTTTGATATAAGCTTGTATGTTGTACAACCTTCGTTTGTAATTTCGATTGTATCGCCGTCTTTAACGCCTGTGATATCTGCTGTCTGACCTGAACCGCTGCTGAGAATAATGCTTACTTCGTTAACATTATCGAACTTAACAACATAGTTGCCGTCAGAATCTTTTTCTGTAAGAGCAACGCCCGGCCATGTGCCTGTGAGCTTCTGTGTATCACTCCAAGCGTAAATTTTGTAGCTTGCAGATGAGCTGTAAGGCTTGATTGTTACGGAAACAGAACCCTCTGTAGGCTCTGAACCGCCGCCGCCCTGCGAATTACCGTTGGTTACTGTCTTAACCGATGCGTAGTTGCCGTTCTGAATTTCGAGAACAGCGCCGTCATAAAGACCTGTGATATCGCCTGACTGTGAGCCGCTGCCGTTGTTGAGAACAACGCTGAATGACTTGTCGGCTGAAACAGGAAGTGTGAGTTCATATGTGTTTGCCTGACCTGAAACGGCTGCTGCCTTTGCACCCGGCCATGCACCGTTGAGTGCTGTGCTTGCACCTGTCCAAGCGTAAACATTCGGAGCGCCTGCTGTGCTCTTGATTGTAAGCTTTGATGTCTGACTTGCTGTCGGACCTGGAACAGTTGTGCTCTGTGTCGGGCTGGTTGTAGGCTTTTCGTCGTTTTCGCCGAGCTTGAGGAATGTGAATTTAGCCTCTGAGGTTGCCTTGTCGTTTGTAGCTTCAACAGTTACTTCGATTGTATCGTTCTTGTAAGCTGTCTGACCGATTGTGAATGTGTCGCCGTCCTTAACAACAAACTTGTTACCGCCGTCAACAGAAACCTTTGCGCTGTCGCATTCCTTGAGAGAAACAGTAACCTGCTCTGTGCCGTAGAACTGCGGCTCGCCTGTGATTGATACGAGCGGCTGACCGTCAGCATTTTCCATAAGGATTGTGCCGTTTACACCGCTGTTGAATGTTACCTTACCGTCAGTAACAACTGAAGATGAGTTGTCATAAGTATTGATTATATAACTGCCGTCTTCCCAAAGAGTTGAAACATCAACAGTTACGCTTGAATTTTTGTTACAGCCGATTACTGCAGCTGCCTGATCTGTTACGCCGTTCTTATCGTATGTACGGCCGAAAGCAACACCGCTTGTAGCAGAGAGCTTAACATTTGCGCCGGCACCGATAGATACGTGCTTGTTACGGAACTGACCAACCTTCTGCCACTGAGCAAGAAGAGTTTTGTTCATGTCGTTCCAGTTCATATCACTTCTGAGTGCATGACCCGATCCGCCGTAACCGTCAAATGCAACGCCGGGATAGAGAGGACGGTTGGTTTCGTCACCGTAGAAAATCTGAATTCCGCCCGGGAGAAGGAGGAATGCAGCCGCATTGTAAAGCATTGTGTTCTCATCGCCACGGGTAAGTGTTTCATCGTGTGATGACATAAATGAAAGAACGTTAAAGCCTTCCTTTGTGTTGATCTGGTCTGCATAGCCCTGATATGTGTTTGCAACACTACCGCTTGCAAGAGCACCGCCGCCTGTAACTGCGAAGTTAATCATTGAGTCGAAGCCGCCCTCGGAATAGTATGTGTCGTAGCCTACACCGTGATCCCAATGCTCACCTGTCATCCAGAAATCTTCTTTCCAGTCAGCACCTGCTTTGCCCTGGTTGTTGGATCTCCACTCTCTGAGAGCAGAAACGCAAGCCTGCTTGAGCTGGTTCCAAGAAGCCTTATCAACATGCTTTGCAGTATCGCAACGGAAACCGTCAACACCATACTCCTTAACCCACTCTGAAAGCCAGGTTGAAAGGTAGCCTGTTACTGTGTTTGATTCACCGTATTTTGCGAGCTTCTGATTATATGTACCTTCCTGAGTCCACTTTGTTTTGAGGATCGGAGGAATTGTAACAGCCTTTGTCTGTTCTGTTCTGAAGTCGGGAAGTCCGCTGAGTGACATTGTAAGATCACCGCCGGCACCCTCTTTATATCCGGGAAGACCGCTGCGGATCCAGTCATTGCTCCACCATTTGCCCCAGTCTTCTTCTGATGTTTTATAGTCAATGTGGTCGTTTACTTCACCTACATCTGTGAGCTTGTATTTGAAGTCTAACGCACCGTCAAGGAGAGTACCGAAGCCGAACTGCTCCATATCTGCAACGGTGTTGTAGCCTGTGTGGTTCATTACGATATCCATGATAACTCTGATACCGTGCTCATGCGCTGTGTCAACGAGAGTTTTGAACTCCTCTTTTGTACCGAAGTTTGCATCGGTTTCGGTGTAGTCAAGAACATAGTAGCCGTGATATGAGTAGTGAGCAAAGCCCTTACCTGAATCACAATAGCCGTGAATCTGCTCATACGGAGCTGAGATCCAAATTGCATTTACACCGAGGTTATCAAAATAACCCTCTTCAATTGACTGAGTAACACCTGCAAAGTCGCCGCCGTGGAATGTACCGGGGTTTGTATCCCAGCCGTCAAGCGGTTTGCCGTCCTTGTCAAGTGTTCTGCCGTATGAGTGGTCATTTGCGGTGTTTCCGTTCTTAAAACGGTCGGTAAGCAGGAAATACACATTGGCATTATCCCATGTAAAGCCGTCATCTTCAACAAGTGAACCTGCGGCAGTTGATGATGCAGATGTGCTGCTGTCATCGGAAACTGTTGCAGCACTTGCCGAACCAAATGCTACGGAAGCACCGGGGAGAGCCATACAAAGTGTCAAAACGGCACTGAGCGCTCTCTTCATACTTCTTTTTTTCATTGTTTGATTACTCCTTTCAAAGCTTTTAAAACGTAGGGTCAAACATCCCTAGACAATTTGATTTTATCACAAAACTCTCACAAAAACTACACATAATCCTTTTATTTTGTAAAAATAGCAAGTTATACAATCTTTACACTGGAATTTTATGCAAAATTACCCTTGTCGCTCTTCTGTTTTTATTTATAAAGACAGTTTCAATTGCCCCTTGCCGAAAATTATATAAATACGGTCGGGAATAATAAGATTTGTACTTAACAAAACTTTATTCCCGACCGCAATTTTCGCTTTTTAATTTTTATCTTATCTAAGTCTTACATTCAAAAATCTGAGTTTAAAGGTTGAGCCGACGCCGAGTTTGGAATCTGCGGTAATATATCCGCCTGTTTTTTCAACAATCGATTTTGCAAGCGACAGACCTATGCCGACGCTTGACGGGGATGAATTCTGTGCTTTATAGAACCTCTCAAAAATGTGGGGCAAATCCTTCGGGCTGATTCCGCAGCCGTTGTCGCTTATGATGATTTCCGAATACATGCTGTTCCTTTCGGCAGAAATTCTGACATAACCGCCGTCGGTATGCTCAATACAGTTTTTTACAATGTTTGAAACCGCTTCGCAAATCCAGCGAAAATCGCAATTAAGATTAAAATCATTTTTGACGGTTTTTTCAATTCTCACATCACGGATATCGGCAAGAACCTCTGTGCGTGAAATGCACTCGTCAATTATTTTTTCAACCGACACATCTCCAAACTTCAATTTAACAGTTCCCGAATCAAGCATTGAGAGCGTGAGCAGACTTTTTACAAGGAAATTTATCGAATGGGCATTATGCGCTATATCCATAACAAAATCCCGTCTGATTTCAACGGGCATATCATCGTCATCAAGGATATTTTCGGTTGTAATCAAAATTGAAGTCAGCGGTGTTTTAAGCTGATGTGAAATGTCGGCAAGCGAATTTTTGAGGATTTCTTTCTCTCGCATTGAATTGTCGGCATATTCACGAAGCATTACCGTTGTTTTTTGAATCTCCTGCTTTAACAGTGACATATCGTCGTCGGTTGAGCCGTCAAGGTCGAGGTCGTACTCTCGGTTGTTTATTTTTTCAAGACATTTTACAATTTCAAGTCGCTGTCGCTTTTGCTTTTTGCAGTATCTTATGAACACAATGCAGAGCAAAATTCCGAACACACAAACACCTGCGGTTGCAATCACAATTGTAATTGTTGCATAACTTCCGCTCTGAATGTCAACCCAGCCGCTGTCGGATTTTATTCCGTACTTTGCAAAGTCGCCTTTTATGCCGGCAGTGTCGCTGTTCAAAATTTGAGCAAGCTCCTTTTCCGAAATGTCGGGATATTGTTCCCTAACTTTTTCCGCAACGGCAATTATCTTTTTATCCGTGCTTTCACGAACAGCGTTAAATCCTGCCCCTACTCCTACTGCAACGGCACAACAGAAAAGTCCCGTTATAGCAAGCATTACCGCAAGAAATTTTGATGTGCTTTTCATTATACCTCCAGCCTGTAACCAAGGCCCTTTACGGTTTTAATTATATTTGTATCAAGTTTTTTGCGAAGTCTTTTTATGTACACGGTCAGCGTGTTGTCCTCAACATAATTCCCCGACAAATCCCATATGCGTTCAAGAATCTGTTCACGGGTCAGCACCTTGCCGCTGTTTTTGGCAAGCATTGCAAACAGGCGGTACTCAAGCGCCGTAAGCACAACGGGATCGCCGTTTTTGCAAACCTGTTTTTTGTCAAAGTCAATGCTGATGTCGCCAAAATTCATAGCCATAGTTTTGTCGAGCTTTTTGGTGATTCGTTTAATTCTTGCAAGAAGCTCACGGCTTGAAAACGGTTTTGTTATGTAATCCTCCGCTCCGAGGTCAAAGCCTTTTACAATGCTGTCCTCATCGTCAAGTGCTGTGAGAAAAATCACGGGAGTTTCGCACACTCTTTTTATCTCGTCACAAAGCTCAAAGCCGTTGCCGTCTGGAAGCGACACATCAACAATAAAAAGGTCAAAGTCACCGCCGAGAGAGTTAAGGGTTGATTCGGCATTTTCACACAACGCAACCTCAAAGCCGTTTTGTTCAAGAGTGTAAACAAGTACTTTTGAAATTGCACGGTTGTCCTCAATAAGAAGAATTTTCACAAAAAGTCCTCCCAAAATGAAATTCGGGCGGATTAAATCAATAATCCGCCCGTCAGCAATGAAAACATACAAAATATTGTGGTATCTGTTGTTACAACTACATTATAACAGAGTGTAAAACTATTGTCAACAAATTTCAACAAAATACAGTCTGCCGGCAGAATATGATGCTCAGATATTGTCATTTCTGATTGTTTCAATAATATTTTGTTTATTAACCTTCGAGATTGAGTATTTCATAATCAGCCATACCACAATAAATACAGCCGCAATACTAATTAAAATCGCTTTCCACGGGAATACAAAGCTTATTGGAACGCTTCCTTTTGAAAATGCCGAGAAGATTGCAAATACACCGAGAACGCCGAGAGGGATACCGATAATCAAAGATTTTATGCCGTACATAAGGCTTTCAAGGCGAATCATACGGTTAAATTCTTTCTTTGTCATACCGATAGATTTAAGCGATGCAAATTCCTTGCTCCTCAACTGCATATTGGTTGAGATTGTGTTGAAGATATTCGTCATTCCGATAAGCGAGATAACGCCGATGAAGCCGTAAACGAATATTCCGACAATCAGCATAACGGCATTGAACTGTCTTACGGTTTCTTCATAGTCATAAATGTAAATGCTGTCGTCCGCACCTTCCATAGACTCAATACGGTTTGTAAGCGAAGCGTGGTCTGATGTATTGGCGTAGAGGGTAATATAGCATTCGTGTTCGCCAAGCTGAGGTGAGATTACACCCTGTTCACCGATTATCAATCCCTGACCTAAAATTGTTCCTTCGCCGATTACAGAATCAGCCGACTTTGGAATTTCATCAAACACTGACGAAACCTTTAATTTGCCTGCTATCAGCTCATTTCCGTAAACGATAAACTTTGTCGGAGCGGTTTTGCCGAACAGTTTCATTGGCTTGGAAGAGTTGCCACTCTCACTGTTATCGGGGGTTACCTGAGAATACACAAGTACACCGCCCTTAACCTTGTTGTAATCAAGTTTTAATTCCCTGCAAATCTGAACAAAGGTATCGTGTTCAAACTCAAGAAATTCCACGCTGAATGACTTTGTACCGTCAGCATTGTCATAAAGGAAATTTTCTCCGCATTCGTTAACAGGCACATCTGCCGACACATGACCGTACTGTAAACCGACTGTCAGATAATTTTCAATTTCAGGCATTTTTTCAATTGTCTGAGCCTGCTTTGTATCAATTCCGGAAACCATATAGCTGTAGTCTGTTTTGCCGTAGTAATGCTCTGTATATGTCATTCCATAGTCCATAAATGCCGAAACTGCAATGAACATTGCAACGCTTACAACGATTGAAATAACCGTTGTGCGATACTTTTTCCTACTGCGTTTAAGGCTCTTTGAGGCGATTTCACCGCCTACACCGAAAAGCTTTTTCGTAAGCTTGGATGTGCGGTACGGTTTGTTATTCTTTACCTTGATATCCTCGTTGCCTCTGATTGCAACAAGCGGTGGGATTCTTGACGCACGCAGTGCAATGAAGAATGATGAACAGAATATAGTAACAGCCGAAAGAACGATTGCACAAATAATCGGAATTGTCGGAGTTACAAAGACAAATTTTGCACCGCTCAGCATATCACCGAGAACGCTGTTGAGTATTGTAATAAGAATTGCGTTTACACCGAGTCCGAGAAGTATGCCGAGAGGGATACCGATTAAGCCGAGAATGAAGCCCTCAAAAAGCACATTCCTGCGGATTTGCCTTTTGGTTGCGCCGACTGATGCAAGCATACCGTACATACTCGTTTTCTCGGTAATTGAAATTGCAAAGCTGTTACGGATTACAAACACGCTTGCAAGCATTACTATAATAATGATAATAACGGCAAGGCTGAAAATCACAGTATTTGTTGCCTCATTTGAACCGTAGCCTTTCATACTGAGGAGTATGGAATTGAATTCGTATGCATTTATTCCAGAGGTCTGCTGATCTTCGGGTGAAATTTCATCGCTGATTACATTACTCATATCATCAGCTTTAAAGCCTAAAATATCCGCTGTATTTTGAAGATAATTGCTTTCGCTCTGAGGAGTATAGGCGATATACAGCTTATTCATATGCTTTGTTTTGATTGCCTCGACAGGAGCTTTTTCATCAGACACGGTATATATCATAGAAAAATTTGACGGATCATAGAGTTCGCTCGTTTTCGGTCTTTCAATAATACCCGTTACGGTATAGGTTCTTTTTACCATGTCAATAATGCTGCACTTATTAAAATCTTTTTGCAACAAATTATGAATGCCTTCCTCATCGGGGACATTGCCGTCTTTGTCGGTAAGAACACCGACATCAAGTGTGATTTTGTCACCGACTTTCACATTTTTTCCGTCCTGTGTTTTAAACGATTTTGTAACAACAGCCTCACCCGAATTTGTGGGGAACTTGCCCTTTATAAGGTCTATCTTAAAACAGTTGCCGTAGGTATTTTCACTCATGGCAAGAACGCTGTAATCGCAGATTTCGCCGTCAGCATTTTTTGTCCTGGCATATCCGAGCCTTTCTTTATAGAAGGCATTTTCAACATTACGGTTCTGTCGGATTTTATCAATTTTTGCGGTGTCGATAATATCAAGTGCAACATCATAATTGCCCGACCAGGTTTTTTGACCGTCAATCATAGTCTGTCGGCCGCTGAGTGCCATTCCCGAAACAACCGTGATGAGTGCCGCCGAGAGCATAATGCCAATGATTGTAACGGCGGTACGCACCTTGTTAAGCCGCAGGTTTTTAAGAGTAAGCTTATTGAGAAGTTTCATAAAATCAAACCTCCTCAACAATTTTGCCGTCGCTGATTGTTATGATTCTGTCTGCCTGTTTTGCAATGTCAAGGTTGTGCGTAATCATTATAACAGTCTGTCCGTAACTCTGATTGCACATTTTGAGCATACTCATAACCTCTTCGCTTGACTTTGAATCAAGGTTGCCTGTCGGTTCATCGGCAAGCACAAGAGACGGATTGTTAATGAGCGCTCTGGCAATAGATGTTCTTTGTTGCTGACCGCCCGAAAGCTGGTTTGGAAGGTGTTTTCTTCTTGCACGCAGTCCGAACGAATCAAGAATCATCTCAAGTCTTTCTCTGTCAACACCTCTGCCGTCAAGGTCACAGGGGAGCGTGATGTTTTCTTCAACAGTCAGAATCGGGATAAGATTGTAGAACTGATAGACAATGCCCACCTGTCTGCGGCGGAACACGGCAAGCTTGTCATCATTCATTTTGCTTATATCGTTGCCGTCAACAAAAATTTTTCCGCTTGTGGGACGGTCAACACCGCCGATGAGATGAAGAAGAGTTGACTTGCCGCTGCCGCTTGCACCGACAATGGCAACAAATTCGCCCTTTTCAACCGAGAATGAAACATCGTCAACCGCATGGACAAGGTTTTCACCGCTTCCGTAGGTTTTTGTAAGATTTTCAACTTTCAGAATTTCCATAAAATATACCTCCAAATTCATTTTACACCCATATTATAGTGACGCAAAATGACTGTAAAGTGAATCCTGCAAACAAATTTTTCCGTAGGGCAGCCCACTTGAATACAAGCAAAACATTTTTTATTGTGTTTACCATAAAGAAATAACCGCCCTGTACTGCGAATACAAGGCGGTTACCAAAAATAATCTGTCTTAAAAGCGGAACAGTTAAAGCTGTTTCCTTATCTATATGTTAACATCTAACTATTAATATGTCAATCATTTTTCGGTGTGCCGCTTCGTTGCACACCGTTTTTTATTTCTCGTTTTTATTTACAATCTAAAAGTAACGCTCGGGCAAATATGTTTTGCATATTGCAAACTGTTTTCACGAACCGACAACGGTGGCACACTGCCGACCGCAATTTTTCATTTTCAATTTAAAAGTAACGCTCGGGCGATAATGCTTGAACTATCGCAAACTGTCTTCACGAATTGGGCGTAGCGACACGCTACCTGCAATTCTGGAAATATATTTTGATGAGATTATTCGGCTTGTCGGCAATGCCTATGCCTAAAAAATCGCCCTCGTGGGTTTTCATTCTGAAAAGTTGACCGTTTTCGTACCCCGACTTGGCAAGATATGTTCTGTCGGCACTCAACGCACCGCCGTTTGCAAATCGTTTTGCCTGTGCAGGCGATACGGCAAGATAGCCTAAACTCATAAACAGGCTCTCAACGGAACGCAGTTTTTCTTCAACATTTCCGTTTTCGCAAATGCTTTTCAGCTCGTCAAGCGTTATGCACTCGTCAAGCGAAAATCCGCAAGCCGATGTTCTGCAAAGTGCCGTCATAACCGCACCGACACCGAGAACCTTGCCGATGTCATCAATTATCGTGCGTACATAAGTACCCTTTGAACAGGAAATTTCAAGCGTGCCTGTCTGTGCTTTTTCGTCAAAATTCGCAAGCGAAAGAGAATAGACAGTAACCTTTCGGCTCTCACGCTCAACCTCGATTCCCTGTCTTGCAAGGTCATAAAGCCTTTGACCGTTCTTTTGTACGGCAGAGTACATCGGCGGAATCTGATCAATTTCGCCCGTGAAATTGGGAATTACTCTGCGAATTTGTTCTTCCGTAACCGAAGATTCGCATTCTCCCGTCACCGTACCCCAGATGTCGAGGGTGTCGGTGGTTTTGCCAAGCTGAAATTCTGCCGTGTATGACTTGTCATGATTGAGAATCAAATCCTGCGTTTTCGTTGCAGTTCCGAGCAAAATAGGCAGAACGCCCGTTGCGTTCGGATCAAGTGTTCCCGTGTGACCGAGCTTTTTCTGTCCTGTCAGTCTGCGAACAACGGCAATAACATCAAACGAGGTGAATTCCTTCGGCTTGTCAATCAGCAGTACACCGTTAAGATTGCTCATGATAAAAACTTCTCCGCAGCTTTTTCAAGCGTTGTCTTTACGGTTTCAAGGTCGCCCTCAATTGAGCAGCCTGCCGCCGCAGGATGACCGCCGCCTCCGAACTGCGAACAGAAATCCGAGGCATTGATATTATTGTTTGTACGAACGGAAATCTTAAAGAATCCGCCCTCTTTTTCACGCATTGTAATTCCGATGAGAACACCCTCAATCTGACGGGGAATAGAGGCAAGTCCCTCCATTTCGTCATCACCCGTGTTGAGCTTTTTGAGCATATCAAGCGTTGTGTAAATTATTGCGCACCTGCCGTCTGCACAATAGGTCATTGAGTCATAAACGGCTCTTTCAAGCTGAATTTTGTTTTTCGACTTTGTTTCAAACATCGCCTTGTTTATGTATGCGGTGTTACAGCCAAAGTCCATAAGACTTGCGGCAACACGCATGGTTTCGGCGGTTGTGTTTGTGTATCTGAAACAGCCGGTGTCGGTTGAAATGCCTGTGTAGAGGCAGTCTGCAATGTCCTTTGTAAAGTTGATGTGCATTCTGAGGAACAGCTTGTAGAGAATTTCGCAGTTTGCCGCCGCATATTTGTCAACAAACTTTTCCTTAGCGGTAAATGTGTTTGAACCGTGGTGGTCAATGCACAAATCAACCTTGCCTATATATTTGCCCATATTTGAACCGAGAAGGCTGTCAGCCGCAACATCAACGCTGACAACCGTTTCGGTTGTAAAATCTTCTTCCTCTATGTTTTTCTGAAGATAGGTAAACTTTGACGGAACACCTGTTGTGATAACTCTTGCTATTTTGCCGATTTGGCGGAGCGCAAGGCAGAGTGCAAATCCGCTGCCGAGGGTGTCACCGTCAGGATAAGCGTGAGTCAGAATATCATAATTATCGTGTGCCTCAAGAAAACGGGCAACCTCATACAGATTCATCATTTTCTTCCTCGTCTTCTTTAATGTCAAGGCTGTTGAGAATACGGCTGATGTTTGCGCTGTATTCTATGCTGTCTGTTGCGTGGAAAATGAGTTCGGGAACATGACGAAGATGAAGTCTGTGTCCAAGCTCTCGTCTGATAAAGCCCGATGCAGACTTTAAGCCCTTGACAGCCTCTTTGGCTCTGTCAAGACCTTCAATTGCGCTGATCTGTACCGTGCAGTATGAAAGGTCGTTTGTAACCTCAACTCTTACGATAGAGATAAACGCCTGCTGAACCCGTGGGTCTTTTAATTCTCTGAAAATAGCAGTAAGCTCTCTTTTGATGTCCTCTGTTGTTCTTTCAATTCTATGGCTTCCCATGCTATCACATCCTTATAATTTAATGAATTATGAAAATTCGTGTATAATCTGTAGCGGCGAACGAGGTTCGCCACTACAAAATAACGGTGAATTTGTGCCGTTTATAAAATTTGGTTTAACATACAAGCTTTAATCCCTGTATTCTTCGATTGTATAAACCTCGAACATATCGCCCTCTTTGAGGTCGTTGAATCTTTCAAGACCGATACCGCATTCGTAGCCTTCGCTAACTTCCTTGACAGCGTCCTTAAATCTCTGGAGAGATGCAATTGCGTCATCTGCAATAACGATACCGTCACGGATAACTCTTACGCTTGCGCCACGCTGAATCTTACCGCTCTTAACATATGAACCTGCGATTGTGCCGACTGACTTAATCTTGATAACATTACGGCACTCAGCCATACCGAGAACAACTTCTCTTGTCTTAGGAGCAAGCATACCCTTCATAGCAGATTCGATTTCGTTGATACAATCGTAGATAATGCTGTAAAGACGCATATCAACGCCTGAACGCTCTGCATTTTCTGCGGCAACCGCATCGGGACGAACATTGAATCCTACGATAATTGCGTTAGATGCCTCTGCAAGCATTACATCGGACTCGTTGATTGCACCTACTGCGCTGTGAATTACATTTACTCTTACCTCGTCATTTGAAAGCTTTTCAAGTGACTGCTTAACAGCCTCGGCAGAACCCTGTACATCGGCTTTAACAATAATCTGAAGTTCCTTGATTTCACCGAGTTTCATCTGGTCAAAGAGATTGTCAAGAGTAACCTTAGTCTGTGCGTTGAAGATTTCTTCCTTCTTAGCGGCCTTTCTCTGGTCAACAAGAGTTCTTGCAAGACGCTCGTCGGAAACTGCGTCAAAGATATCGCCGCCAACCGGAACTTCGTCAAGACCTGTGATTTCAACAGGAACAGAAGGACCTGCCTCGGTAACTCTCTCGCCCTTATCGTTTGTCATAACTCTTACACGACCGACGCAAGTGCCTGCGATGATTGTATCGCCCTTGTGAAGTGTACCGTTCTGAACGAGTACGGTTGCGATAGGACCTCTGCCCTTGTCAAGTCTTGCCTCGATAACAGTGCCCTTTGCGGCTCTGTCTGGGTTAGCCTTGAGTTCTTTCATCTCTGCAACAAGAGTAACCATTTCAAGAAGATCGTCAAGACCTTCCTTTGTCTTTGCGGAAACAGGGATACACGGTGTATCACCGCCCCACTCCTCCGGAATAAGCTCATACTCTGTGAGCTGCTGCTTAACATTTTCGGGATTTGCGCCGACCTTATCCATTTTGTTGATGGCAACAATAACAGATACACCTGCGGCTTTTGCATGGTGGATAGCCTCAACTGTCTGCGGCATAATACCGTCATCGGCAGCTACAACGAGGATTGCAATATCGGTAACCTGAGCACCTCTTGCACGCATTGTTGTGAATGCCTCATGTCCGGGTGTGTCGAGAAATGTAACAGGCTTGCCGTTTACCATAACTCTGTAAGCACCGATATGCTGTGTGATACCGCCGGCCTCGCCTGCTGTTACATTTGCGTGACGGATAGCGTCGAGGATTGAAGTTTTACCGTGGTCAACATGACCCATAACAACAACAACCGGAGCTCTCTCAACGAGATTTGCCTCATCGTCCTCGCTGTCATCAATAATCTGTTCTTCGATTGTAACAACAACTTCCTTTTCAACCTTTGCATGGAATTCCATGGCGATAAGTGACGCTGTGTCAAAGTCGATTGTATCTGTTGCTGTTACCATTGTACCCATAAGGAATGCCTTTTTAACAACCTCGGCAACGGTAGCCTTGAGTCTGAGAGCAAGCTCCGAAACTACGATTTCGTCAGGAATCTGAACTGTAATCGGTTTCTGCTTACGCTCAAGAGCAATACGGTTCAGACGCTCCTGCTCTGTTTCACGCTTCTGTCGTCTGCCTTTTTGACGCTGGGTACGGTTTGTGAATTTCTGCTTTTTAACAATGTTGTCCGTGCTTCTGCCCTTTGAACTGTCGCTTGCAAGGTCATCATACTTCTGGTTATAACGCTCAACATCAACATTTGTTGCACGGGTGTCAATTACTCTGCGCTTGCGGGGAGCAGACTCCTCAACGCTCTTTTCCTGAGTAACTTCAACCTTTTCCTGTTTTGATGCAGGCTTTGCATCCTTGTTGTTAGGCTTTTTGTCGTTTTTATCGGTCTTTTTCTTCTGGTTGTCAGCTTTTGCATTCTGCTTTGCGGGCTTATCTTCCTGCTGTGGCTTGCTTTCGTTGTCAAGCTTGTTGTTGCGTGCCGCAAAGTATTCGTCAAAGTTTTCAACCTTGTTCTTCTTTGTGATTACATCAAAAATCACATCGAGTTCGCTTTCCTCGAGTGTTGTCATTGTTTTCTTTGTAACACCGCAATGTTTTTCGAGAATCTCAATAATTTCCTTGTTTGAAACTCCGAGATCTGCTGCTGCGTCCTTTACCTTATATTTTATCATACAATTCTCCTCCCGATTCGTTTTCAATAAGCTGTTCAAGCTTATCTGCAAAGCCTTTGTCTTCGGTTGTCATAACTCCGCAGATTTTTCCGAGAGCAAATCCGATTTCCTCTTTGCTTCGGTTCATTGTCAATGTTTTCACATTGCATTCATCAGCGGCTGTCTGCACGCTTTTCTTACTGCTCTTTGAAAAATCATTTGCAAAAATAACAAGCTTTGCCTTGCTTTTTCGTATTGAGTCAATCGTCGTGTCGGCACCTGTAATCAGCTTGCCTGCCCTCTTGCAAATGCCAAGCAGCGACAAAATCCTGTCGTTCATAAAAAATCCTTTCGCCTACTCGCTGTCTGCTGCGGCAAGTTCACTTTGCATCTGCTCATATACTTCATCAGGGATTTTACAGCTTAACGAGCGTTCAAAGCGGCGTGCCTTGCGAGCCTTTTCAAAGCAGGCAAGATTTCTGCACACATATGCGCCTCTGCCTGCCTTGCGACCTGTGAGGTCAAGCGAAATTTCGCCTTTTGCAATGATTTCACCGTTTTCATCTTTGGTGTCGGGTGCTTTGACAACACGGATAAGCTCACGCTTTTCTTTCATCTCTCCGCAACCCGTACATTTACGCAACGGCATTTTTCTTTGCTTCATAAAATCCCTCTCTGTTTAATCTGATTATTCCTCTGTTTCATCCGAAACAACTGTTTCGCCTTCTGTGCTTTCGTCAAGGTCGAGAACATCTTCGGACTTTTCTTCTGCCTTTGGTTCATCGTCCTCATCTTCGCCGTAGAAACCGCTTTCGGGACGGATGTCAATTCTCCAGCCTGTAAGTCTTGCGGCAAGACGGGCATTCTGTCCTTTGTTGCCGATAGCAAGTGAAAGCTGACCGTCGGGAACGGTTGCACGGCAGCTCTTTGTTTCTTCATCTGTAATTTCAACCTTGCAAACGCTTGCAGGAGAGAGAGCCGCCGAAATGTACTTTTCGGGATCATCGCTGTAAAGCACGATGTCGATTTTCTCACCGCCGAGTTCTTCAACAATCTTGTTTACACGAGCGCCCTTGTTGCCGATACATGAACCGATTGCGTCAACATCGGGATTTGAGCTGTAAACAGCCATTTTTGTACGACTGCCTGCCTCACGGGAGATTGACTTTATTTCAACAACACCGTCATAAATTTCGGGAACTTCCTGTTCAAATAAACGCTTTACAAGACCGGGGTGTGTTCTTGAAATGATTGCGTGAGGACCTCTTTCGTTGTCTTTGACATCTGCAATATAAACCTTAATGTGGTCGCCTTCTTTAAGGTCGTCATGACCGAGCTGTTCGCTCTTTGGCAGAGTAGCTTCGCTCTTGCCTATTTTGATTGTTGCAACGCCCGACTTAGGATCAATTCTTTCAACGGTTGCAGTAACAATTTCACCGAGCTTGCTCTGAAACTCGATAAGAGTCTGACCTTTTTCGCCCTGACGAATGCCCTGACGGATAACATTTCTTGCAGAAGAAACAGATGTCCAACCGAGGTGCTTGGGATCAATCGGAACTTCAATCTCATCGCCGACAATAAATTTCTTTCTCTTGTTAATCTGCTGAGCCTCCTCAACAGTAACCTCAAAGTTAGGATCAAAAACCTCGTCAACTACTGTTTTGACAAGCTTTGCGTCAAAGCTGTTCTTTTCCGGATCAACCTTGAATACAACATTTTCATTACCGCCGTAGTAGTTCTTGCAGGCAACGGAAATTGCCTTTTCAATGTTTTGAAGCATATAGTCCATAGGAATGCCCTTTTCCTTTTCAAATGTTCTCAATGCCTCAAATAAATCTTTGTTAGTCATTTTCCAAATCATCCTTTTCTTATTTTTCGGTTATATACAAATTGTTATGCTGTTATGTGTATCCGTAGTGTTCAAACTGCAATTTTTAATCAAAATCGTCAAGCTTAATCCATGCGGCGTCCTTTTTGCTGATTGTGATTTCATTCTCACCGCTGTGATCCTCAATTGTGACCTTACCGTCGGAATAATCCTTTAAAACCCCTTTAAATTCTCTGCCTATGCCGTCAATGGGGCGGAGCATCTTAACCATAATATCCGCACCGATGAACTGCATAAAATGTTCGTCACGGATAAGCTCACGCTCAATTCCGGGAGAGCAGACCTCAAGACAGTACGCCTCCTCAATCGGATCAAGCTCATCAAGAGGACCGTTGATTGCACGGGAAACATTTTCGCAATCGTTAATGTCAATGCCTTCGGGCTTGTCAATGTAAACACGCAGGAAACGGTCTGCGCCTTCCTTGACATAACGCACATCCCAAAGTGAAAGTCCGAAGCCTTCAACAATCGGCTGACAAAGCTCCCATACTTTTGATACGGTTACACCGCCTTTGCTTTTTGCCATAAATTCACTGCCTTCCTGTCTGCAAAAATACTCTGTGCGAAATATTGCAGACAGATAAACCGCACCGAGGAACAAAGTGAAAACTAATAAATAAGGAGCGGGTTTGTTGCCCACTCCTTTAGCTTTCATTATTTACAAGAAAATTATAGCACCAAAACGGCTTATAATCAAGTGTTTTTCAAATCTTTTCGTATTTTTTACAAAAAAGTTTAAAAAAACATTTGAAATCACCGTGCAAATGTGTTATTATATTTCGTGGACACTTTACATCACGATGTTTTTGTGATATAATCACCGTGGTTTTGCGACCGTGTAAAAAAAGTAAAATTAATTTTGATTTTGTTATTGTCGGATTTTTACTGTTTTTTATATCAATGATTTGGCTGTTAATATATGAAATTTTGTGAGATTAACATTGATTTGGCTGTTAATGTCCGAAACTTTGCGAGATTAACATTATAAAGGTTGCAACCTTACAATTAAATATGCTGATATAGCTCAGTAGGCAGAGTGCGTCCTTGGTAAGGACGAGGTCACGGGTTCGAATCCCGTTATCAGCTCCATAAGATAAACCGCATTGGCAAGCCGTTTTTGGCAGTTTCAAGGCGGTTTATTTTATTTCTGTTAATGAATTATAAAGTGTTTTGCCGTTTATTTGCTGTTTATCGGTACGAAAACAGAGTGAAAACGGCTGATAGTAGCTGAACAAGGTTGTTTAATATTATGGTAATTTATGGCAATAAAAGGGGCATATTTCTTTTTAAGGCAGCCGAAACAGCCGAATACTTTTCACTGGCAAAACATAAATACATTTTTTAGGGACTGCGAAATCTGCGGATACTGTTCTTTGGAACTATTGTAGTGGCATTTATGCCCGTTCTGTGGGCTTGTACGGTGCAGAATGGGGAAGAATACAACCATTTGCAACCGTTTTTAACTTGCTTTTAATTTGCTTTTTGGGGGTGGGGTAACAGTTCGTTACTGCATAAATGCAGTAAAAAGTAGTATTTTTCATTGGGTTTTAACTTGCCTGTAATTTGCCGTGCCGCTGCCTGTTCCTTTTTAGGAGCTGACAAAACGGACAATAAAAAGGCTGTGTACTTCTTTTTAGGGTGTTACATTTGTTACCATAGGAAGAATACACAGCTTTGTTGTGTTATTAAATTGTCTGATGTTTGCGGATATATTCAGCTATGTAACGGCTCTGTGCCAATGTCAACGCTGTTTGTTCCGTTCCGTAGCTGATATATTCGCCGTTATTGCGGCGGCGTTCTATATCCTGTTTGAGGTTATACCGTTCGTTTGAATACTGCCAATGTTGCAAGGCTGTTTCAAGCAGCCAATCACGCTTGTTATAATGCAAGGTCAATTCTCCGTAAAGGCTTTGCAAGCTCCTGTTTTTACGCAGTAATGACACGCCCTTGTGTATATCGGCTTGCACTTTGCTTTTACTTTCTCCTTTGGCAGCGGCAATATTGTCATATGTAACGCCACGCAGATAATACAAGCGTACTAATTCACCGTTGTTTTCGGGTAGGTCTGCAATAGCCTGTCTGACTTTCTGTTGTAAGTCGGTCAGTTCCAAGTTTTCAAAATCTTTTGTACTTGTACTGTCGGCAATGAAGTCAAGCAATTCTGTTTCTTCGCTCTCATCAACAGTTATATTGTATGAAGTTTCCGAAAAAGTTTTCTTTCTAAATTTGGACTGTATAACGCTTTTTATAGAATAAGTCAGATAGGAAGTAAACTTATATGGCTTTGTATCGTCATAGGCTTGTACGGCTTTACAGAGGGCAAAATAAAGCTCTTGCACCATATCTTCTTGATTGATGTAATTCGGCAGAGTATAAGTTGAAAGCTCCTTGAATAAAATTTTTGTCATTAGCTTTTTGACCTGCTCCCACAGTTCGGCGTATAGGTCGGACGCTCCTAACTGAATTTGTACCGCTAATTCTTCGTTAGTCAAGGTATCTGAATTCGGCTTTCTTAATGCTTTCGTTCAAAGTTTTGTGTGAAAACAACTTGCCCTCTGAAATTTTCTTCAGCTCTGCCATAGTGAAATTGCCTTTGATGTTAAGAATAGCAACGGGTGTGTATCCGTTTTCAAGCAGAAAATCTTTAATGCACAACGCCCCGTCCGTTTCGTCTTTTACTGCTGATTTCGGTATTTGAAATTCATTGTGAAAATCTTCTCCGCTGCGGTTTTTATAATCTGCTATGTAATTGTAAAATGAAAATATGCTGTTCATTGTATGCTCCTTTCGTGTCCACAGTTTTATTATACTGATAATGCGAAAGGTGGGAAAGTGGGAAAATGAGGGCTATTTTTTACCGCTGTATATATAAAATAAAAAATATTTCCCATATGTAAGGGTAGGAAAATCAACCCCTAAAATCCCACTTTCCCACCTTTTACAGGGTTTCGGGTAAAATATCAACGGTATTTTGGAATAAATCGGGGTTTATTCTTGCCCTGATAGCTTGTGAACCGTGTGAATTAAGAATAGAAACTTTGTGTGCTATTAGTTCTTCTTTGAAAAGTTTTTTACCTAATGCTTTAATACCCGATATCCTGCACCATTCGTTATATTCCCGTTGCACCTCAAGTAGTTTTACTTTTGGTGCAGAACGGTCATCGGGATTATAAAGTATAAGCCCCTCGTCAATAAATTGCTGAATGTAATCATTTTCGGCTCTGTAATTGTTTAAAGCCTCTTTTGCTTTTTGCGTTGTAAGCAATCCATATTTGCGGTATTGCTTGTAACCGTCAAGCAACCAATTCAATACCGCTGCTCTGCCGTTGCCTTTTCGTAAAGTATCTTTAAGGCTTGAGTCCCTTTCCTCTTCTGAAAAGTGTCTGTTAAAAAGTAATATTTTTATTCTGTCGCTTTCATAAAGTGATGAATCGGCAATAGTAGGCAAGCTATTTGCAGAAATAAATATTATTCCTTTGCATTTAAAGGTTATAGGCTCACAATTCAAGTGTCTTGCAACCATAGTATCATTGCCCGTCATTTCTTTTACAAGTCCTTCGTTGAAACAAACGCCCTTTTGTGGCTCGTTTGCAAGAATAAATCTTGAACCCCTAAGTACAGCAAGGTCGGGGGTTGGCTTGCTGCCGTCAATGTTGTTTGTTCTTGCTAAGGTGTTGAAACTTATTTTCTGCCCGTAACTGCCTAAAGTGTCAAGAACAAGCTCGAACAGCGTACCTTTTCCATTGCGTGTGGTTTTACCGTAAGCAAGAAATAAACATTCTTCGTGTGCCGTTCCCATAAGGGAATAACCTAACGCCCTTTGTAATGCCTGTATTGTTTCGCTGTCATTCTCGCAGATTTCATTTATAAAGCTGTTAAAGCGTTCATCTGTTGCACCCTGTATATAGTCGGTGTTGGTGCATTTTGTTATATAGTCTGTTTCCCTGTGCGGCTGAATTTCGCCTGTTTTAAGGTTCAAAGTGCAATTCTTTGTGTTGAATAATTCAGCTCTTTTATCGAAAATGTCGGGAGTTTTACGCAACAGCTTTTTGATATCTTTCAATACCCTTTCACGCCCGTTAGAATTACCTAAACCTCTATACTGCTGTCTGTATGCTGAGTTTATAAGCTCCTCGGCGGTTTCTTCATCTGTCCAGTATTTCGGCTCGCCCTTTGGCTTTGGCGGTATAAGTGCCTGTGCTGCTTTTACAAAGTTCATTAACATTTTGCCCGTTCTTAAATTGTCCTTTATATCGTCACATTCCCACGCAATCCCGTTATATATGTAAAAGCTCTTTTCGGGTGCAATATAGCAAAGGAAATCTTTTGTCAGACTTGCAAAAAATTCAGCTGTTGCAATGTCATCCGCTTTGTACTTCTTCATATCTTCATATGTAAATGGTTGTAGTTGTATATCTTGTGTAACGGTGTTGTCGGCGTTTATACTTTCGCTGAAATCCTGCATTGCTGTTTCGGCTTTGCGGTTAGTGCTATATGTTTCGTGACAATCCTGTATTGCTTTTTGAACGGTCATTTTTCCGTAGGTTGTGCCGCCTGTTTTCCTGTCCCACTTGTCACGCATTAAACCCGACTGTCTGAAAAGGCGGTCAATCGTTGAGCTATCGCAGCCACTCCAAAATGCAAGAATATTGCAAAGTGCCAAATCTGCACGGCTTTCATCACCATTATAATTGCTTGTGTCACCCCTCCAAAGGGAAGAAAATTCAACGCCGTTCTTTGAGCGTGTTGCCTTTTCTATAATTTCGTTGTCCGTCAGCGGCGTAAAAGGCTGTGTGGGCATTGTTGCCTTGAACGGCTTACTTTCGGGCTGCTTGTCCTCTTGCATATAGCCTCTGTATATGCAGTCGGCAGCGGCAGAGCGTTCATTCAATGAAGTGTAACCGCCGAACATTTCGCCCGTTACGGTAAAATAGCGGTCGGTCTGATACATTTCAAGGTGTTGTATGCTGTCAATAGGCTTTTTCTTGTTCCATTCCGTGTGGGTGTTGCCGTCATTCTTATAGAAGATATGAACGCCTGTTTTACTCGGTGAAACCTCGGTGTAACTGTTCATATTCTTGATAATGTCAAGTGCTTCTTTTGACCATTCGCCCGTTTCAGGGTTAAAACAATGGTCTATGTCAATTCCACAGTACGGAGCAGACAGAACAAAGCCTATACCGTTGCATTTCTTGCCCTGTACGGCTTTCATTTTAGCCTTTTTGCCGATTGCAGCCTTTGCCTGTTCAAATGTTCCCCAGCTTGTTTTATCGGTTGATTTCGCACCGTAAAGGCTGTTAGGGTTTATGGGGATTTTATCAACCCTTGCCACCCATTGTGGCAGTTCTTTCATTTCCTGCGGTATGTTGTCAAAGCTATTCAATATATCACCGCCTTAATATATCGGTCTGATGTTGTTTGACGGGGTGTATTCGGGTGCGATTTCGGTTGTATTGCCGCTGTACGAAAGATAATTTATAAGCCCGTCAAGGTTGATAAGTCTTTTTCTGCCGCACATTACAACGGGGATTTTGCCCGATAGTGCAAGGCGGCGTATGTAACATTTTGAAATGGCTGTGTTTTCGTCCATTGCTTTAATCTCGGCGAAACATTCGTCAAGCGTTCGCATTCTTGCAAGTTTCATAGAATAATTATCCTTTCATTTCGTATTTACACAGCCGTTTTATGATGTTATAATCTAATTAGGGCTGTGTAGCTTTTCGCTTATAGGCACAAAAGCGGTTGAAATTCGTTCAAAATTTCTGCTTGTGTGCGGTTATGCAGCTTGTGCCGTTGGCTTTTGTGGTAGGAAGTCAGCGGCTTTTTTCTTTTGCAATTTCTTCAATTGCGGTAAAAATACGCTCTTTTTCGCTCTGCGGAAGTTCACGGCGTAACCTGCGTGTTACTGTCGGTTCGCTGATGTTGAGATGATACGCAAGTTCCCACAACTTAACGCCTGCATTCTTCGCCGCTGCTCTGATGTCTGTATTTGCTAACATTGTTTTAACTCCTTTCGTGTTTTTGTATTGACAACAATCATCATCAATGCTATCATATAGATGATGACAGAATGTTGCTAAAGATATTGTACAGCAACAAGATAACATTGTCAAGCGTTTTGTTGCGATTAACAAAGCGGAAACAACAAATTGTTAGAGGTGCTTATATATGGCTACAAAAGAAATATTTGCATACAGATTATTTGAAACAAGAGAAAACAGAGGAATAACAAGACAAAAGGCGGCTGATGATTTAGGCATATCAAGGGCAAGTCTTGAATATTACGAAAAGGGAAAGAGAACGCCCGATTTGAATACTATCGGTAAAATATCGGATTATTTCAATGTGTCAATTGATTACTTAATGGGCAAATCCGATTGTACTTCTTATGATTTGGATTTACAGGGTGTTTGCAAGTATTTTAACATTGATAAAGCAACGGCGTTAGGACTTTCTTCGTTATTAAAAAGCAATGAGAAATACTCAGACGAATTAAGAGTTATATTAAGCTCTCACGCATTAAAAACTGTAATATCTTATATTTTGGTATCGTGGGATTTACGGCGTGAACTCGGTGAAAGTTGTCTTTCTGAACTTGAAGAAGTAACGGAATGTATGAATAAAAGTGCAGAAGAACTTTTTGACGAATACGGCGAGGACGGTTATTATTCAAGTTTTAATGCTGAATGCAAACGATTACAAAATGAGATTGAACTAAACGAATACAGAGCAGAAAAACATTTTGCCAAAGATTTATTAAATTGCAATAGTCGGAGTTATGATATCTACAATGATGACTACGAAATGTATTTAAACGAGGCTGTACCAACCGAAAAAATCATTGAGGATATGCAAAATGATATTGATATGGCAATAGATGATATAAATGACAAAATAAAAGATTATGTAGAAGAACAATATCAAATGGACGAAGATTAAAAAGGCGGTGATTAAATGGCAAATATCCGCAGGCGTAACAAAAGCTATGAAATAACTGTATCGTGCGGTTACGGCATTGACGGAAAGCAGATAAGGCGAACAATGACCTATACCCCCGAAAAGAATATGACCGCAAAGCAGATTGAAAAGGAAGTACAGCGGCAGGCGGTGTTATTTGAGGAGCAATGCAGAGAGGGAACGGTTGGTACTGACGGAAGAATGAAACTTGCTGACTATGTACCCGTGTACCTCGAAAACGCAAAGCACAGACTTTCACCCGTTGTATATGAAAAATACTGCCGTATGCTTGATATTTGCATAGTGCCAATGCTCGGACACTTTAAGCTGAAAGATATTAAACCTATACACATTCAGCGGTTCGTAAACGCTCTTGAAGAACGCACAACGCACCTTGACGGCAAAGACGGCAGGCTGACACCCTCGACAATACGCAGATATTACACAATGGTTCAATCTGTATTGCACAGTGCGTACAAGCTCGGTTTAATCGGTACAAACCCTGCTGACAGCGACAGAATAACATTGCCGAAAATTGCAGAGCAGACAACGGAAATCTTCACACAGGAAGAAACAGCCGTGTTACTTGATAAGTTGGAAGATGAGCCGCTGCAGTTCAAATTACTGATACACCTTGCATTAAATACAGGGTGCAGGCGTGGCGAGCTTGTGGGCTTGAAATGGTCTGATATAAACTTTAACACGGGAGTCCTCACGGTCAGCAGGAGCAATTACAAGCTGACAGGCGAAAAGGAAATAAAGAGCAAACCCACAAAGACAGGCAAAAGCCGAGAAATTATACTGCCGCCGTATATGCTGAAAATGTTAAGGCTTTACAGGACGGAGCAGATGAAAACAAGGCTTTTAATCGGTGATAAATGGCAGGGTGACGAATGGGTATTTATTCAGGCTGACGGAAAGCCTATGTACCCCACAACGCCTACATTGCAGTTTTCAAGATTTCTAAAGCGTGCAGGACTTGAACACCGTAAATTTCACGCCCTGCGGCATACCTCGGCAACGCTCTTACTGAGTAACGGAACAAATATAAAGAATGTGGCGTCAAGGCTCGGACACGCACAGCTAAAAACAACAAACCGTTATGTTCACGCCGTTGAAGAGGCAGACAGACAGGCGGCAAATACGCTTGAAACAATCCTAAATACTAACCGCAAAGCAAACGCAGGGTAAAAAGCATTGCTTTAAATGCCTTGTAAGCGGTTTTCGATTAAAATGTAATCGTATATCAAAACATAACAAAAGCCCCGTACAGGTCAAATATAGGCTTGTACGGGGCGTTTTTGCGTTGATTATTATATTGTTCAGTCAATAAGCAGCAAATAGGGCGTGTTAAACTGCATTTAGGGCGTGTTAAAATTCAATTCGGCAGCGGTATAGCAGAAATACAGGAATCCACAGGCAAAAGAAAAAGCAAGCCCATATTTCAGAGCTTGCTTTATTAGTGCATATGTTTTTGGTGGGGCGACACTCACACATCTCCTAACCTCTTGCGAGGGGCAACGGCTGCCCGTTCCGTCCTCAAAAGCATATGTTATACTGTGGAATTACTCGCCGTCACGCTGCATTGTTTCGCTTATGGCACGCTTTACAAAACCGTTTACGCTCTCGCCTTGTTTGTCAGCGTGTGCCTTGATTACTTCTTTTTGTCCTTTGTGTACACGCACCTTTATTTCTTCATATGTTTTAGCATTGTACTTTTCGTTAGCTCTACGCCTTGCCTCTGTATATTTATTTACTGCCATTATTTCACCGCCTGACCGTTAAAAATCTATTGACTTCAAATTGTTGTTGTTGTATAATATAGGTGAAAAGGAACGGCATAGGCTGTTCCGCATTTAACCGTTTTATTTAAAAACCGTCTTGTGGTGCGAACACAGGGCGGTTATTTTTTTGCGTTATTTATGTAAGCCGTAGCAAATATAAGTATCAATACTATCATTGTCAAGTATTCCACGCAATCACCCCCTTTTAGAGGTGTCAGAACAACCGCCGCCGTTCCTTTACAAGTATTATTATAGCATACTGCATATACTGTGTCCAGTGTAATTTATTCACAAAATACACTGGGCATATTTGTTTATTATGCCTATTGAAATTCCCGTGTTTGTCCACAGTTTTATTATTCTGATAATGCAAAAGGTGGGAAAGTGGGAAAATGAGGGCTATTTTTTACCGCTGTATATATAAAATAAAAAAAATATTTTCCATATGTAAGGGTAGGAAAATCAACCCCTAAAATCCCACTTTCCCACCTTTTAGAGGCTTTCACCGAGAAAATCGGCTGTTCTTAGTGTGGAATATGCTATTTTTCATCTGAAACATATTCTATCAAGTCACCTATTTGACAATCAAGAATGTTGCACAGCTTTTCAAGGCAATCGGCAGATAATACAACATTGCCGTTGCGGAAGTCCTGCAAGGTTTTTTGACCGAATATTTTTTCTTTTCGTATGCGGTAGGAGGTAAATCCCTTTTCCTTTAAGGCTTCGAGAATATCAACTTTGTATTTTATAGGCATTCTTACACCCCCGTTTTATCCTCGTTTTCCATTCTTGTGCGAATGGATTTTTTTATATATCCGCTCACGCTCTCACCTTGTTTGTCGGCGTGTGCCTTAATTGTAACATATTCATCTTTTTGTACATCTAAAGGAATACGCTTTAGTTTTTCTTTTGCATATTGCAAGTCGTACTGCTTTTTCTTTTCAGAGGTTGCCATTATATTATCACCTACTCTTCCCCAACTATATTATAGCATGCTACATTGACTATGTACATAGGCGAAATAAACAAAACTATGTACATAACTTTGTGCATTATTCCACTTGAATAATTACTATGTACATAGTATAATATAGTCACAGGATAAGGAAAGGGGCAATGCAGAATGTTAAATCGTTCAATCATCTGCAAGGTAGCGAACAAGCTCCGCAAGAGCGGTTATACACTTTCACAGGCGTTTAGAATGGCGTGGAAACTTGCAAAGGGCAAGGCAAGCGTAAAGGTTGCAGGTGTTACCAAAGAACGCAGACAAGAGGCAATAGAATATTTGAGCAGATACAACCCCGAAACGGTCAGTCTTGTTCTGAACAGGGAAAGTGATAATCAGTATGACAGCAACGCAATTGCAGTTTATGCAAGCGTGGGCAAAAGCAAACCGTACAAAATGGGCTATATTTCCGCCTCTGTTGCGTGTTTATTAAGCGGCATAATTGATAACATTACAACCGTAAATGCACGCTTACAGGCTATTACAGGCGGTTTCTACGCCGATATGGTGCAAGGCTTGCGGTTATCACTTTCAATCTAACCCACACGGGTGCAGGTGATACAGTTAAACGCAAATAATCCGCAGACTGGTACTAATGCGGAACAAATCAGCCGTTGTATAGTTGGCGATATACAACGGCAATACACGAAAGGGTGTTTACTTAAATGTCAGCCGTAAAAAACACAATGGAAGTTATCAACGGAGCAAATCAGAGCATAAACAGCTATTACGATATGTCGCTTGATAACCTCAACGATATTTACTATAACAGCAATAACGCTTTTGATATGATTGTAAACGCTTTTAAGTTCGGCTATGTGCAGGGGGCAAAGGCAACAAAGGCGTATATTAAAAAGCAGAACAAAACAGCGAAAGGAAGTATAAACAATGGCAACAATGGAAGATATGGACTTGCTCGTTAAGTCAGAGCTTGAAAACTGCGGCATTTCAACGGCAGACCTTGGCGGCGTGGTAAATGTGCTTGCAGACTTCTGCAAGGCTCATACAGATATACGCAACGCAAATCACAGCGTATTTTATGTTGTAATGTTGGCGGCGGCATACAAGGCAGGGCGTGAAAGCGTAGCAATTCCACACGCTGAATAGTAAAATGTAAGAGAATGTGAGAGAAAAAGCAAAGGCAGCGGAATAACAACCGTTGCCCTTTTTTCTGCCTTAATATTCTTATATTTCGCCAAATACCGCCATATATCCGTAAATAACAGGGAGGGGGCTATATATGAGCCGCACAATATTTCTAACTGCTCCCTACGGTTCGTAAAATCCAAACACCGCAGATTTTAACGGGGGGCGTACCTCTTCACGGCTTTGTCACGGCTTTAATTGTAAAACTTTCCCCGAACAACGGCATTTTCTCCGCAGTTCCTATATTCTCCAACATTTTCCAACAATAAAGCTTGCCCACACGGGGCAATTAACAAAATCACCGCATTTTTACGAACAGCCGTACAGCTTTAACGCTCCTATGCTTAAAATCAAGACCTTTCAGCGTGTTTCAACTGCTCGTCTTAAAGACTGTCAGATATAAAACATTCAGCGTTCTATGCCTTGCCGCTGCCGAATTTAATTCAGAATAAGCATTCGCAATCAGCAATCGCCGAAAATTACGCCCACACGCAAAATAATACAGCCGTTGCCTTGTTATAAGCCTCAATAAATCCCCTTGCTTTCCTGCCAATTACTTGCCGATTATTTGCCGTTTATTTTCATCAAAACAAACAGCAACCCGTAAATACTCACTAAACCCGAACACCCCAAAAACCGCATTAAAAAGCCGTTTATTAAAAATAATAAAATCTCACAAAATCTATTTTTACAGTTTGGTAAGGACGAGGTCACGGGTTCGAATCCCGTTATCAGCTCCATAAAAAGGTATTGGTTAAAAAGACCGATACCTTTTTATTGTTGCTTAGAAAACAATACCGTTGCCAAATCCAAACTGATTAATATTATTCTTGTACAATCTATCTTGCATATACTGCAATTGCGTTGCGGTCGTACTGATTATCACTTTCCCCTTTCCTTATCCTGTGACTATATTATACTACAATGTTTAAGCGTATAATTTGTGCATATTTGTACTTGTTAAGTGTAAATAGGTATGCTATAATGATATTTGTAAAGGAACGGTGGCGGCTGTTTCAGCTCCCTTGCGAAAGGGGGTGTATTCCAATGGCAGAGATTACATACTTGTTTGTTCTCGCAATTGTTTTCGTGGCTTTTAATGAAGTCATTAAGAATATAAAGAAATAACCGCCCTGTAGTCGCAATACAGAGCGGTTTTTAATAAAAAAATACGCAAATGCGAAACAGCTAAAGCCGTTCCTTTTCACCTATATTATACAACAACAACAAGTTGAAGTCAATAGATTTTTAACGGTCAGGCGGTGAAGAAATGGCAGAAAATAAGAACAGCAGGGCGAGAATTGAGGCAAACAACCGATATAACGCTAAAGCATATGACCGTATCAATGTTGCTGTTCCGAAAGGTCGAAAGGATATTATCAAAGCCCACGCAGAAAAGAACGGCGAAAGCGTGAACGGCTTTGTTAATCGTGCTATTAATGAAACAATACAGCGTGACGGTGAGTAATTCCACAAGGCAAGCTCTAAAATATGGGTTTGTCTTGTTTTGTTTTAGTTGACAGGTTTCTTAACGGATTTAATTTCCCAAAACAGCTAAATGAAAGTATTTTTGAAATTATGTAAAATATACTTGACAATAAGTAACTTTTAATGTACTATAATGGTACAGAAAGCTTTTTGTACGCATTGTGGATTTTTTAAGTATTCACATCTAAACACATAAAATTTTTTAATATTATTTGCGGATTATCGGTTGGACGAATAAATCTGCAAATTGGCTGATTTATTTGGGAGATGTTATTATGGGAGAAAAATACTATTGGGTGCTTGGTTTTTGTTGCGGTTTTATTGCCGTAGTTATCGTAACGCTCATTATCGCAAACATTAAAAGGAAAAAGAACACTTACACAGAATACGATGAACGACAGGTTCTTGCACGGGGCAAGGCTTATAAATCGGCATTTTTTGTGCTTATCGGGTACATAATTGCCTGCGCTTTAGTTAATGTTTTGGAGATTAATTGGGCTGAACCCAGCGTTCAAATGTTCATAGGACTGTTTCTTTCAACCGCCGTATTCGTCGGAGTAAGCATTTTCAATGACGCATATTTCACATCGAATAAAGGCAGAAAGAGTCTTTTAGGCCCTTTGGCATTTGTTGTGGGAGCAGAATGTTTGGGAATTGCTTTCGACAACAAAACCTTTGTTACAAACGGAATAGCAAATCTCGGCATTATTCCTATCATTGTAACGATTTGGGCAATAAGTATTTTTGTGATGGTTGTCATCAAAACAATAATTGACAAAAAGGCAGTTGAAGAATGAAGAATTTAAGATTAAAAAGCGCCCGTGCCGCAAAGGATTTGTCACAGCAACAGCTTGCGGAACTTGTAAAGGTGTCAAGACAGACAATAAGCGCAATTGAAAAGGGCGACTACAATCCCACAATTAACCTTTGCATAGCAATATGTAAAGCTCTCGACAAAACCCTTGACGAATTGTTTTGGGAAGAATAAGCAAACTTTAACGGCAGTCGGTGATTTGTTTCTCGGTTGCCGTTTTTATTTTTACCTTTACAAAATCAAACGGAAAATTGCCACGGGAAATATTACAATGTGGGGGAATTGTAAAAATTAACGAAAAATGCTTGAAAAATGTCGGGTTAAGCCGTATAATATAGGTGTTTGAGGATTTCGGACTCATACAATTTATTGAAAGGAGAAGTACACATGATTTATTCAAAAGAAGTTGAAAATATGTGCACTGTAGCAAAGGGACCTAAGCACGGTCCTGCACCTATTCCCGAAGAGGGCAAATGGGTAAAATCTTATGACATTAAAGACATTTCAGGTCTTTCACACGGCATTGGCTGGTGTGCTCCTCAGCAGGGTGCCTGCAAGCTTACACTTAATGTTAAAGACGGTATCGTTGAAGAGGCTCTTGTTGAAACAATCGGTTGTTCGGGTATGACTCACTCTGCAGCTATGGCAGCAGAAATTCTTCCTAACAAAACACTCCTTGAGTGTCTTAACACAGACCTCGTTTGTGACGCTATCAACACAGCTATGAAGAACATCTTCGAGCAGCTCGTTTACGGCAGAAGCCAGACAGCTTTCTCAGAGGGCGGTCTTCCGATCGGCGCAGGTATGGAGGATCTCGGTAAGGGTCTTCGCAGCCAGGTTGGTACAATGTACAGCACAAACGCTAAGGGCGTTCGTTACATGGAAATGGCTGAAGGCTATGTTCTCAAGACAGCACTTGACGAGAACGATGAAGTTATCGGCTATCAGTTCGTAAAGCTCGGCAAAATGCTCGAGGACATTCGTCACGGCGTTGAGCCAAACGAAGCATACAAGAACAACATCGGTCAGTACGGTCGTTTTGACGGCGCAGCTAAGTACATTGACCCTCGTGAAGAATAATTCGGTAAGGAGGACACCATAATGGCAGTAACATTTGAAGGTATGGAAAGAAGAATGCCTAAAATTGAGAAGTGCCTTGCCGAATACGGTATTGCAAATCTTGAAGAGGCAAGAAAAATTTGTAACGATCTCGGTTTTGACCCCTACGACATCGTAAAGGGCGTTCAGCCGATTGCATTTGAAAACGCAGGCTGGGCTTACACACTCGGTTGTGCAGTTGCAGTTAAGAAGGGCGCAAAGACTGCTTCAGAGGCAGCAGAAGCTATCGGTATCGGTCTTGAGGCTTTCTGTATTCCCGGCTCAGTAGCTGAGCAGAGAAATGTTGGCCGTGGTCACGGTAACCTCGGCGCAATGCTCCTCAGAGATGAAACAAAGTGCTTTGCATTCCTCGCAGGTCACGAAAGCTTTGCAGCAGCAGAGGGTGCTATCGGTATCGCTCGTAACGCTAACAAAGCAAGAAAAGAGCCGCTCCGTGTTATCCTTAACGGTCTTGGCAAGGACGCTGCTTACATTATTTCAAGAATCAACGGCTTTACATATGTAAAGACTCAGTTTGACTATTTCACATCAGAGCTTAAAATCGTTGAAGAGAGAGCTTTCTCAGACGGTGAAAGAGCTGCAGTTCGCTGCTACGGCGCTGACGATGTTCGTGAAGGTGTTGCAATCATGCAGCATGAAAATGTAGGTGTATCTATCACAGGTAACTCTACTAACCCGACTCGTTTCCAGCACCTCGTTGCAGGTACATACAAGAAGTGGGCAAATGAGAACGGCGTTAAGTATTTCTCGGTTGCATCAGGCGGCGGTACAGGCCGTACACTTCACCCCGATAACATGGGTGCAGGTCCTGCATCATACGGTCTTACAGACTCAATGGGCAGAATGCACGGTGACGCTCAGTTCGCAGGTTCATCTTCTGTTCCTGCTCATGTTGAAATGATGGGTCTTATCGGTATGGGTAACAACCCGATGGTTGGTGCTACAGTTGCTTGCGCAGTTGCAGTTTATGAAGCTGTTAACAAGTAATTACCAATCTTTTCAATAAATTAAAAAGGGGTCGGCTCTTTGAGTCGATCCCTGATTTTTTTGTGCAACGAAAATCCACGATTGTATCGGCATTTTAGCAAGTTGGAATTGCAAATACAAAAATATTAAGCTGAATGATTCCGCCGCTCCGAACGGTACGGCGGAAATTTTTATGCATGTTTGCTTTAACGAGTTTATGTTTACGGATATTCTTTACAGTGTATATGTTACTTATTTGCAGATTCTTTTTTAAACCAAAAGAATCGACTGACTACAGTAACAGCTTACTCTTTCAGCTTGTTAAGCTTTTCAATATGCTTCATGCGCTTGTAGCGGTAGAGAATGTTTTCTGCCCATTCACGGTCAATTTTAAGAAAGCCCTTTAATTTTTTGTCCTTATATGCAAGCGAATCGACAATTTTCTTCGATTTAACATAAATTTCAAGTCTTGCTGTCTGAACATACGGCGTATGCTTTTCACCTGTAAAATATGTAAATCCCATTGTGTTGCGTTCACGATCGTACATTGAAAGGTAGCCGTCATGAATTTCCGCACCGTTAAGCTTTTTTGAAACCGTTTGGCTGATTGCAAGCTTTGTAAGCTCAACTGACATATCGTCAAGTCCCGACTCAAAGATAAAAATTTTCTCCTTGAACGAATTGAAGGTCGGAACAATTCGTTTGCTTATGTTGCGGAGATTGCTGTATTTTTTTTCAAGCTCGTTGTCGCAGAGCTGAAAATGATCAATTTTGGGAATGAAATACACCATAAAACGATTCTTCATATCATTGTAGAGAATCGGATATGTGAGCCTTGCAGAGTATCCGCATGACGGACATTTCCACGCAAAAAGCTCACCGTCAAGCGCTCTTCTGCGCACACCCTTTGTTACGGACGGGTTGATGCTGGTGTAAACATCAGCCTTGCTCATTTCACCGCACATTGGGCAGACGATTGCCTTGGTAATTTTCTTTTCAGGCATCCAAACCACCTCTTTAACACTCTATGAAACTAATTATAGCAATTGACCGTGATTTTAACAAGTAAATTTTAAAAAAATGTTGATTTTATCAAAAAAATCTGTCATAATAATAGAAATAAGTTTAATATTATTTGCCACGGCAGAATGTGTCAGAGTGTTTGTGCCAAAGCGGTTTTAAAGGAGAAATTTACTATGACGATACTTGACAGTGTAAAAGGAACAGTAAATACAGCCGTTGATACAATTTCATCGGTAGCTCAGACAATAGTAGAAAAGAACAGAACAAACGCAAAGCTCAACAGATTAAGACTTGTTATGAAAAGCGAAAGCGAGCTTATGAACAGAGCATATATTGCTCTCGGAAAGGTTATGTACGACAGCAGAAAGAAAGGCACTGAAATTAATGATGCCGAGTGCGAAAAGCTTTTGAAGGTTATTGACACTTCAAAGGCCAAAATCGCAAAAGCAAGAGAGTGTTACAGAAAGATTGTCAACAGCTCAAACGATATTTTCTACGGCAATCCCGAGGTTGCTCCCGAGGTTAAAGAGGATGATATTGTTGATATTACAGTAGCTTGCTCAAATGAGAGCGACTACAAGTCATCTCCTTTTAAAGAGGAAAAGCCTGTTGAAAAACAGCCCGAAGCTGCCGGCGAAGAAAAGGCAGAACCCGAGCATCTTACAAACATCTGCGACCTCAAGGCAGAGCTTGAGGCAAAGCGTGAAGAAGGATTCTCCGAGTCCGCAGATTCAGACGAGGCAGATGACGGTGAAGCTCCTCACGGTGAACTTTTCTGATAATTTAAATACTTAAAGCTAAAGACCTGCCGATTTCGGCAGGTTTTTCTGCATTTTTAAGATATATTAAAGTCGGAACAATGCTCCGCTTTGCTTTTGAGGGCAAATTATATGCAGTAGATTATACATTATGCCCTTTATGTGTATTGAATTTTTGTGATAAAAATGGTAAAATTCATCAAAGGTGAAAATATTCCGAATTAGAATTATTTTCTTAGCAAAAAATACTATAATTAATTAGATATGCACAATGAGATTACTATGTATTGATTTCGGAGGCACAAGTTGAAATTAGGATTGGATATTGGCTCAACAACAATAAAATGTGTTGTGCTTGACGACGAAAACAAATTAATATACAGCACATATGAAAGGCATTATTCCCGAATTACGGAAAAGATTGCAGAAATTCTTGCACTTGTACGGACAAGGATTGACGGCGTTGAAAATGCCTCGGTGGCTCTTTCGGGTTCTGCCGGAATGGGTGTTGCCGAGTCTGTCGGCGTTGATTTTATTCAGGAGGTTTACGCAACAAGAGTTGCCGCCAATACTTTTATTCCGGGTACAGATGTTATAATTGAACTCGGCGGTGAGGATGCGAAGATATTGTTCCTCACAAACGGACTTGAGGTAAGAATGAACGGTACCTGCGCCGGCGGCACGGGTGCGTTTATTGACCAGATGGCAACACTTCTGAATGTTAAGCTTGAGGATATGGACGAGCTTGCAAAACAGCACGAAAAGACATACACAATCGCATCAAGATGTGGTGTGTTTGCAAAGACCGATATTCAGCCGCTCCTTAATCAGGGTGCGAGGAAGAGCGACATCGCAGAGAGTATTTTCAATGCGGTTGTAAGCCAGACTGTTGCAGGTCTTGCACAGGGCAGAGAAATTGAAGGTCAGATTGTATATCTCGGCGGACCTCTTACATTTATGAGCGAACTGCGAAACTGCTTTGACCGCACGCTCGGAACAAAGGGAATCTGTCCCGAAAATTCACTTTATTATGTTGCCTGCGGTGCGGCTTTGTGTGCCGAAAAGACTATTGATTTTGACGAGGTTATCGAAAAGGTAAAGAACTACCGTGGCAGCGGTAACTTTGCGTTCAATCAGCCCCTCTTTAAAAACGAAGAGGAGTACAGGGAATTCTGCGACCGTCATGCAAAGGCTGATGTTAAGCAGAAGGAGCTAAAGGGTTACACCGGCAAGGCTTATATAGGAATGGACGCAGGTTCAACAACCGTAAAGGGCGTTGTCCTCAATGATGACGGTGAGTTGCTCTATTCAAAATATCTGCCATCAAAGGGAAACCCCGTTGAGATTATGAAGCAATTCCTTGACGAGGTTTACGAAATAAATCCCGAAATAAATGTTGTTTCTTCTGCCGTAACAGGTTACGGTGAGGACATTGTAAAGAACGCATTTGCGGTTGATTACGGCATTGTTGAAACAATCGCCCACTTTACCGCCGCAAAATACTTTATGCCCGATGTTGAATTTATCATCGATATCGGCGGACAGGATATCAAATGCTTTAAGATACATAACGGTGCAATTGACAATATCTTCCTTAACGAGGCTTGTTCATCGGGTTGCGGAAGCTTTTTGCAGACTTTTGCAAACGCTCTCGGATATGAGATTGCCGACTTTGCAAAGCTCGGACTTTTTGCAAAGCGTCCCGTTGACCTCGGCTCACGCTGTACCGTATTCATGAATTCAAGCGTTAAGCAGGCTCAGAAGGACGGCGCTACAATTGAAGATATCTCGGCAGGTCTTTCACTCAGCGTTGTAAAGAATGCCCTTTACAAGGTTATTCGTGCGTCAAGCCCCGATGAACTCGGCAAGCGTGTTGTAGTTCAGGGCGGTACTTTCCTTAACGACGCTGTTTTGCGTGCATTTGAACAGGAAATGGGCGTTGAAGTTGTCCGTCCTAACATTGCAGGACTTATGGGTGCTTACGGTGCGGCTCTTTACGCAAAGAAAAAGTCAAAGGGCGTTGGCAAGAGTACAATTACCGACAAAAAGGGACTTGATGAATTCGTTCACGAAATCAAGGTTGCAAACTGCGGTATGTGCAACAACAACTGCCGTCTTACAATAAATTCATTCGGCAAGGGCAGAAAGTTTATTGCAGGAAACCGTTGTGAAAGACCAATCACAAAGAAAGCTCCTGCAAACGATATGAATATGTATGCCTATAAGCTGAATCTCATTGATTCCTACAAGCCTGTTGAAGGCATAAGAGGTAAGCTTGGAATTCCTATGGCGCTCAATATGTATGAGCTTTATCCGTTCTGGTACAGATTCTTTACAGAACTTAAATTTGAGGTGTTCCACTCACCGTATTCAACAAGAAAGCTTTATCAGAGAGGTCAGCAGACAATTCCGAGCGATACCGTTTGCTTCCCTGCAAAGCTTGTTCACGGTCACATTCAAACTCTTATTGATATGGGTGCAGAAACAATTTTCTACCCCTGTCTTTCCTATAATTTTGACGAGCATCTCGGAGATAACCATTACAACTGTCCTGTTGTTGCTTACTATCCCGAGGTTATCAAAAACAATATGAAGGATATACGCAAGGTTCACTTCATAAAGGAATACTTCGGTATTCACCGCCCGAACGATTTTCCTAAGAAAGCCTATGAAAGACTTTCGTTCCACTTCCCCGACCTCACTCTTAACGAGGTCAGAAATGCGGCTAAGCTTGCATATCAGGAACAGGAAAATTACAGAAAAAAGGTTATTGACAAGGGCAACGAGATTATTGCCAAGGCTGAAAAAGAGGGCAAAAAGATTTTTGTTCTTGCAGGCAGACCATATCATATTGATCCCGAAATTAACCACGGAATTGACAGACTTATCTCAGGCTTTGATGTTGCAATCGTCAGCGAAGATGTTATTTCTCCGAGAGTTGAACATTTCCGGACTCATGTTCTCAACCAGTGGACATACCACGCAAGACTTTATGCGGCGGCAAAATATGTTACAACAAGAAAGGACATGGAGCTTGTTCAGCTTGTATCCTTTGGCTGCGGTGTTGATGCGATTACAACCGATGAGGTAAGAGAAATTCTTGAAAGCAAAAATAAGATTTACACTCAGATTAAGATAGATGAAATTACAAACCTCGGAGCAGTTAAAATCCGAATCCGCAGTTTGCTTGCTGCGCTTGAAAACGATTGATGAAAGGAAATTCTGTTATGGCAGAGTTGAAGTATGACAAAAAAACAGGTCGTTTGCTGTTTACAAAGCAGATGAAAAAGGAATACACAATCCTTATGCCCAATATGGCGCCTATTCATTTTAAAATACTTGAAAAGGTGTTCAACTACTACGGCTATAAGTCTGATTTGCTCGACACAACAGGTCCGGAGATTGCGCAGACAGGTCTTAAATATGTTCACAACGACACCTGTTATCCGGCTTTGCTGGTTATAGGTCAGTTCATCAATGCTCTGCAAAGCGGAAAGTATGATGTTCACAAGGTTGCCCTGATGATTACTCAGACAGGCGGCGGATGTCGTGCGTCAAACTACATTTTCCTTTTGAGAAAGGCTCTCAAAAAGGCAGGCTTTGAGTTCGTTCCCGTAATTTCACTTTCGTTCGGTATGGAGCACAACAGCGGCTTTTCGCTCACACTTCCGCTTATCCGCAGATTTGTCGGCGGTCTTGTGTACGGCGACCAGTTAATGCTGCTTTCAAACCAGACAAAACCCTATGAGGTGAACAAGGGCGAAAGTATGGCGCTTGTTGATGAGTGGACGGATAAGATTTCCGATATGCTCATACAGGGCAAGGGCTACACTCTTGAAGAAATTGACGAAACTCTTGACCGAATTACAAAGTCATTTACAAAAATAGAGCTTAACAAAGTGCCGAAGGTTAAAGTCGGTATTGTCGGCGAAATCTATGTAAAATACTCCAAAATGGCTAACAACGGTCTTGAGGACTTTCTTGCAGATCAGGATTGCGAGGTTTGCATCCCCGGTCTTATGGGTTTTGCATCGTTTAAGGTTGATAACCGTATTGAGGACTACAAGATGTTCGGCGGCAGCAGAGTAAAGTACAAGTTCTGTTCGATGCTTCTTAACTACCTCACAAAGCTTGAGGGACTTATGGTTGATGCGGCTGAAAAGTACGGCTTTGTTCCGCCGCACAGATATGCTCACACAAAGGAGCTTGTAAACGGTGTTATCGGCTACGGCAGTAAGATGGGCGAGGGTTGGTTGCTGACAGCCGAGATGATTGAACTTGCCGATACAGGCTATGAGAATATCGTATGCACACAGCCTTTCGGTTGTCTGCCGAATCATATCAACGGTAAGGGAGCAATCAGAAAGATTAAAGAAATCAGACCGAATGCCAATATCGTTACCATCGACTATGATCCGGGTGCGCCGAAGGTAAATCAGGAGAACCGTATCAAGCTGATGCTTGCTGTCGGCAAAGAGGAACTCAAGAAAAAGCTTGAGGCTGAAAAAAATGGCGAAAAAGCCGAATCGTCAGAGAAAAAGTAATTTAATATCAATGCTTATGAGTCATCGCAGATTGCGGTGGCTTTTTTATTTTGCGGTAATATCAGGCAGAAAAAGCTAATACAATTTTACAGGGGTTTATCTCGTTTTTAAGGAAAAAATAAGTGTAAAAATCGGGGGATATTATGAAAAAACGACTTAAAGGATTTTTTCAAAGGCTTGCACGGTGGCTGAATGTGCGTGAAATGCGACAGCACAGAGTTAAGGCAGGCGTTTACATCATAATAAGGCTCATACTTGTGTCACTTTTGACTGCCGGCATTTTAAACGGAAAATGGGAGAATGTCATGACCTGCGTGTTAACGCTCGGACTGTTGATGCTTCCGTTGTTCATCGACCGAAAGCTGTCGGTAGCGTTGCCGAGTGTGCTTGAAACGATTGTTGTGCTGTTCGTGTTTGCGGCAAATGTTATGGGTGAGCTCGGTGCGTTCTACGAAAAGATTCCTATATGGGATTCATTGCTCCATGCCGTGAACGGCTTTATCTGTGCAGGCGTTGGTTTTGGTCTGACCGATATTTTGAACAGAAGCGAGCGGGTAAAATTGAGCCTCTCGCCCATGTTCGTGTGCCTGTTTTCGTTCTGCTTTTCAATGACAGTCGGTGTTGTGTGGGAGTTTTTTGAGTTTGGTGCGGATATGCTTTTTGAAAAGGATATGCAAAAGGACACCGTAATCACGGCAATACATTCGGGTTTGATTTCGGGCAAGCCGAATGTGATAATGCACATCAGGGATATAACATCAACCGTTGTGAACGGTGAAAATCTCGGTATTAACGGTTACCTTGACATCGGTCTGATTGATACAATGAAAGATTTGCTTGTTAATTTTGTAGGAGCGGCAGTTTTTGACACCATAGGTTGGTTTTACCTGAAAGGAAGAAGTGCAGGATTTTTGCGGAATTTTATCCCCGTTAAAAAATAATGACGCAATGTTTATGTAAAATCAAATTATATAAATGGATTGTATATGGTATTTGAACGCTATGCGTTCAATCGTGTGCATCGCACACGAGGGCGAACACGGTTCGCCCCTGAAATTTTTCACTTTTAATTTTCAATTAGCAAGAGGGCAGTCACATTGCCGTGACTGCCCTCTTGCTTTTGGTGATATTCTTATTAAAATTACTTATCTTCCTGAAGTGTGATTTCAACCTCACCGTCGCCCGATGATGAGCTGTAATATTTAACCTTGATTTTGTCCCCCGGCTTGTGGGTTTCAAGAATCGCATAAACATCTGCAAAGCTTGTAATTGTTTCGCCGTCAACCTCTGTGATGATATCGCCTTTTTTAAGACTTGTGCCGTCACACGGACCGCCCGATGCGATACTCTGAACATAAATGCCCTGCGGAACATTGTAATTTGATGCCTGATCGGAAGTTACCGCAATGCCCGAAATGCCGATTTTTACTCTGCCTTCAACATAGCCGTTCTTTACAAGTGTGTCAACAATGCTTTTTACTGTCTGTGACGGAATTGCAAAGCCCATACCTTCGTAAGTTTCGGAAACAATCTTTGAAGTTGTAATTCCGACAACTTGACCGTAGTAGTTTACAAGCGGACCGCCCGAGTTGCCGGGATTGATTGCGGCATCGGTCTGAATGTACTTTGTAAGGCTTGATGTTGAAAGCTTTCTGTCAAGCGCCGAAATAACGCCCTTGGTTGTTGTGTTCTGATAGTCAAGACCGCCGGGGTTGCCGACTACGATAATATCCTGACCAACCTCAAGCTGTGACGAATCGCCGAATGTTGCAGGAGTAAGTCCCTTTGCATCGTCCATTTTGAGAACTGCAATATCAGTTCTTGAATCGTAACCTACAACACCTGCCTTGTATACCTTGCCGTCAGATGTTACAACTCTGATCGCATAGGCTGTTTTGCTGTTGCCGATTACATGAGCGTTTGTGATAACATAGCCGTCTTGTGAGAAGATAATTCCGCTTCCCTGTGAAGATGCGGTTGTTGTGTCAGCCTGATCGGGTACATCGCCCGAGTAACAGAGAATGCCGACTACCGAGTCGGAAACCTTTTCTGACGCTTTTGCGGCTGTGTAGCTGTTGTTTGTTTTTGTGTCTTTCGGATTGCTTTCAAGCTTCATACCCGAGTAATCCTTGTTTACCTTGTCACTGTAGTCCGACTCATCGTGAGTTTTACTCTGTGAAGATGTGTCGGGAAGGGTTTCAAACGGTGTTGTGCTGTCCTCTTTCGGAACTCTGAACGAATTGCCCGAATCACTTCGGTCGCTGTTCAAATCTTCTTTTATGTCAACCGAAAATCCGTACACCATCATGCCGATAAAACCGATTGTAAGAAGTGAACAGAGAACGATAATCAACGCAACTATTCCGCCCTTTGTTTTCTTTTGGGGGTACTGTGCGAACATCTGCGGATTGTATTGCTGATTGTATGTACCGTTGTTGCCGTGGGGAGGCTGTCCGTACATATTCTGCTGATACGGGGGTACATTCTGATTGTACCCTGTGTTGTTCTGATACTGTCCGTACTGCTGATTGTTCTGATTATACTGCGGATTCTGTCCGCTGTAGGGATACTGACCGTAACCGTACTGCCACGGCTGAGCGTAGGTGTTCGGATTCGGATTTTGGTTCTGCTGATACGGCGGAACATTTTCAGTCGGATTTGCATCGTTTGCCGTATTTTGATTGTTGTTGCCGAAAATGTAATCGCCGTACGGTGTGTTGCCGTTCTGCGGCTGAACATTCTGAGCCTGTTCTTCCTGTGTTTCGGGTTCGGAAACGGGAATTGTCTGTTCCGTGTTCATATTATTGTTTTGTACGGGCTTTTCGGTGAACGGCTTTTGCGGTTCAAACCCACCCATATTGTTGTTGTCAAAATTGTCCATAAAAGTTACTCCTACATTTATTTGTTACCGTGAGGTGAATATTATCCGCCCGCCACGGTGAAATTGTTTGTTTAAATTAATTTATATTAATGTAATAAAAATTGTGTGTCAGTTTGTAGCGGCGAACCGTGTTCGCCATTCGAAACGATTGCAAAATCGGTTCGACTTTGCACAACCTTAGTCTACTATAACAATTTTTATTTACCAAAAATTTTATACGGTTATTTATTCAATTCGTGTGTTCGCACGAATTGATTGGCGAACACGGTTCGCCGCTACATAATATCGCTTGGCATATGATTTTATGCTATATCTACATTATACCTTTTCACAAAATCAAAATCAACCTTGTTGTGTTACGGAAGTGTGAGTTTATTTTGAAAGTTTAGTGATAATTGACTAAAACAGGACAAAATGAAGAATTTTTCGACTAATTGTTAAAATTTTCACTAAATCTTCTTTTTAGGTCTTTATATTTTCAAAAATATATTGTATAATAAACTTAAATCGGCAGGTGGGGACGCTTGTCTGCTGAAATTTTTTAAAAAAGGAAGATTAAAATGCCATTAGTAAACGCTAAAGAAATGCTTACAAAAGCAAAGGCAGGCCACTATGCAGTAGGTCAGTTCAACATCAACAACCTTGAATGGACAAAATCAATTCTTTTAACAGCACAGGAACTCAACTCACCTGTTATCCTCGGTGTATCTGAGGGTGCCGGTAAATATATGTGCGGCTACAAAACAGTCGTTGGTATGGTAAACGGTATGCTCGAGGAACTCAACATCACAGTTCCTGTTGCTCTCCACCTTGACCACGGTTCATATGAAGGCGCTAAGAAGTGCATCGAAGCCGGTTTCAGCTCAATCATGTTTGACGGTTCACACTATCCGATCGAAGAAAACATTGAAAAAACTAAGGAACTCGTTGCAACTTGTAACAAGCTCGGTCTTTCACTTGAGGCTGAGGTTGGTGCAATCGGCGGCGAGGAAGACGGCGTAGTTGGCATGGGCGAATGCGCAGATCCTAAGGAATGCAAAATGGTTGCAGACCTCGGCGTAACAATGCTCGCAGCAGGTATCGGTAACATTCACGGTAAGTATCCTGCAAACTGGAAGGGCCTCAGCTTTGAAACTCTTGACGCTATCCAGCAGCTCACAGGCGAGATGCCGCTCGTTCTCCACGGCGGTACAGGTATCCCTGCCGACATGATCAAGAAGGCTATCTCACTCGGCGTTTCAAAGATCAATGTTAACACAGAGTGCCAGCTTGCATTTGCAGCAGCTACAAGAAAGTACATTGAAGAGGGTAAGGATCTCGAAGGCAAGGGCTTTGACCCAAGAAAGCTCCTCGCTCCCGGTGCAGAGGCTATCAAGGCTACTGTTAAGGAAAAGATGGAACTCTTCGGTTCGGTTAACAAGGCTTAATTGTAAGCACGCAAACTTAATCTTTACAAAAATTTCAGGGACAGCAAAACGCTGTCCCTGTTTTTTATGTTCTGTTTGGTTAACTCAGTTGTATTATAAGACGGTTGTAAAATCAATTGTTACATCAAAACGGATTGTAATTGTTACTTTAAAACATAAATCGGGTTGACAAATGCGATAATCGGTACTATAATAATTGTCAACCGATAAAATAATTTGGTTGACAATCTGCAAAACAAAAGAAGCGGTTTTGCAAAGGAGAGGTAATTTTATGACAGAAGCAAAAACAAACAGTAAATCAAAAAGTGTATTAAGCCTTGTGTATATGGCGATGTTCGTCGCAATCATCACAGTGTGCGCACAGATTCAGATTCCGATGACAGTTCCGTTCACACTTCAGACTCTCGGTATCTTTATGGCCGCGGCTATGCTCGGTTGGAAAAGAGGACTCATCAGCGTTGCGGTTTATGTTCTCCTCGGTGCAATCAGTGTTCCCGTGTTTGCAGGATTCTCAGGCGGAATCGGCGTTCTCGGCGGTCCGACAGGCGGTTATATCATCGGTTTCCTCTTTACGGCACTTATCGTTGGACTTATGACTGATTTTCTCGGCAGAAAGCTTTGGGTGCTTGCAGTTTCAATGGTTGCAGGTCTTGCAGTATGCTACCTTTTCGGTACAATCTGGTTTATGATTGCAATGCACACAGATTTTGTTGCCGCACTTCTCACCTGCGTTGTTCCGTTCCTTCTTGCGGACGCTGCAAAGATTGTTGTTGCAACAGTTTTGGTGAATCGTCTTGACAAAATCGTTAAGCTTTAAGTTCAGACCGCATCACAGCCTTTGCGTGCAGTTTTTTGAAGGCAAGGGTTACAGCGATGAATTTGTCTGCGGAATGGCAAAAATAGTGTCGGTTCTTGAAAATAACAACGCAAACCTTACGCTTACGGGCGGTTGTGACGAAATTTGTTCATCGTGTCCGAACCGTGACAACGGCAGCTGCGATGTTACGGGCAAGGCGTCATGCTATGACAAAAGATGTCTTGATTTACTCGGAATGAAAATCGGCGATACGGCCGATTGGAAAGAGCTTTCGAGAATTGCAAGAGAAAATATAATTTTAAAAGACAGGCTTTCGCAGGTGTGTGGTGACTGCAAATGGTCACATATATGCCGTGATAAAGCCGATAAAATGAAAAGTCTTCATTAATCCTCATAGATATATCATGATAAAAGGCCTCACGAATTTCGTGAGGTCTTTTGTTTACGGCGAGCCGCCGTTCCCTGTTTGTGCAGACAGTTTGGTTTGTACAAACAATTAAAATGTTACGCTCGGGCATTTTTAGTTTTCTATTGTACAAACTATCTTCACGAATTAACTGCCGAGGCACTCGGCTACAAAGTTACTTCACTTATAATTAGATAGTAACGCTCGGGCGTCATAAGTCTTTTTATTGTACAAACTGTCTTCACGAATTGACTGCCGAGGCACTCGGCTATTGACTTTTGGAGGAAATTGGATTATTATTTAAACTGTATAACTTTAAGTATGCTTATTTTTAGGACAGATGATTTGTGAAGGAGTTGAAAAAAGTGCCGGATCTTTCGATAATTTTCGATATGGGTGTTGTTGCACTGCGTTTTCTTATGCCTGTTTATGCAATAATAATTGTGTACCAGTGCTTTGCCGCAATGCGCCGTCGCCGCCGTCCCGAAACTCCTTTGATTTCACTTTTGAACCCTGCAACGGGCGAGATACTCCCCGTGCTTTTCTGGGAAAATTCAATCGGCAGAAGTAAAAGCAGTGATGTAACCGTTGATGACCCGACGGTTTCAAGAAATCATTGCGTACTCCTTCGCCGTAAAGACGGTTGGTATGTAAGCGATACCGACTCAAAGAGCGGCACAATGCTCAACGGCAAAAGAACAAGAGGCAGAGCAAAGGTGCTAATTGACGATACAATAACAATAGGCGGTACAAGCCTTATAGTAAAAAGAGGCGAGGAGTTCCAACAGCCGTTGCAGTCGAGCTGGTTTTTCTCAAAGGTCAGCGATAAGCCTGCAATGAAATCGTGGAAGCTCATGCTCCTTATTACATTTTTCCACTTCTTTATGTGCGTTCAGGCTATGTTCTGGAATGACGGCACAAATACAATGGCTCCGCTCGTGCTGTTCGGCGCTCTTGCGGCTGTTGAATGGGGATTCTTCTTTATCTCCTATTTTGTAATCCGCAGAGTAAATTTCGAGCTTGAATCGCTTGCCCTGTTTTTGACGGGCATAGGCATAATGATGCTTATCAGACAGTCGGAACGCTCGGCTTATGTTCAGCTTGTTGCCGCCGCAATAGGTATGATTTTCTTCTGCATAATTATCAAGCTGATTGAAGATCCCGACAAGGTAAATAAACTCAGACTTCCGGCAATGATTTGTGCGGTCGGTCTTTTGGGCGTAACAATTGTATTCGGTAAGATTACAAACGGCGCCGCTAACTGGATTTATATCGGCTCGTTTTCATTTCAGCCGTCAGAGCTTGCAAAGATTATTTTCATCTTTATCGGCGCAAGTTCGCTTGATGTGTTGATGACAAAGAAGAACCTGCTTGAGTACATTATCTTCTCGGCAGTATGCGTCGGCCTTTTGGCTCTTATGGGTGACTTCGGTACTGCGCTCATCTTCTTTGTAACATTTTTGCTCACAGCGTTTATGCGCTCGGGCGATTTCAAGACGATTATTCTTGCTGTTGCCGCCGCAATTTTCGGCGTAACCTTTGTCCTCAAGTTTAAACCGTATGTTGCCGACCGTTTTTCGGGCTGGCGTCATGTGTGGGAACATACTCAGGACAACCTCGGTTATCAGCAGGCAAGAGTTCTCACATATATGGCAAGCGGCGGACTTTTCGGCGTAGGTATCGGCAACGGCTTTTTAAAGCAGGTTGCCGCATCCGAAAGTGACCTTGTTTTCGGACTTGTTTCGGAAGAAATGGGAGTTATCGTTGCGTTCACACTTGCCGTGGCAGTAGGTGCAATGTTTATTTATGCAAGGGCAATTACAACCCGAAGCAGAAGTACCTTTTATTCAATTTCAGCGTGCTGTGCGGCAGGACTTTTTGTCGTTCAGCTTTCTCTCAATGTTTTCGGTGCAACCGATGTCCTTCCGCTTACAGGCGTAACATTTCCGTTTGTGTCTGCCGGCGGTTCAAGTATTATGTCTTGTTGGGGACTTGTTGCATTCATCAAAGCCGCAGACGAGAGAACTTATTCGGTAAAAAGATAAGTTTAGTAAATTGAAAATGAAAAATTGAAAATGGAAAATTGTTGTCGAGAGGAAAAACGGCAAAATAAAATGCTCTATCTCCCGACCGTATTCATAGTGCTTTGCAAGCAAAGCCGCATTTTCTTTAATTTTTCGATTGTTCACTTGATACACAGGGTGGTGTAAGGTTTGAAAAAAATACTTCGCAGAAGTACACTTATATATATAGTTGCGCTTGCGTTTATCGGCGGACTCGGCTATCTTGCCTTTGAGCTTGTAACAGGGGCAGACGATTGGGTTGATCAGGCATATAATGCGCATATAGCAGGTGACGGCGGCCTTGCACAGGCAGGAGCGATTTATGACCGCAACGGCACGGCTCTTGCACAGACGGTTGACGGTAAAAGAGTTTATAACGAAAGCGAGAGCGTAAGAAAATCTCTGCTTCATGTTGTCGGTGATGACAGCCTTAACATTTCAACGGCTGTTCAAAGTATGTATCGTTCTCAGCTGATAGGCTATAACCTTGTTTTCGGACTTAATATGCCGGAATCATTGCGTGCCTCTCACGATATAAAGCTGACAGTCGATTCCGCAACCTGTGCGGCGGCTTATGATGTTCTTGCAGCTTATAACAAAAAAGGTGCCTGTGTAATATATAACTACAAAACAGGCGAGGTTATCTGTTCCATAAGCACCATGGCTTACGATCCGCAGGCTCCTCCCGAAATTACCGAGGACAACGAAAGCGAATACGAGGGCGTTTACCTTGATAATGTGCTTTCGTCAACCTTTACCCCGGGTTCAATCTTCAAAATCGTTACATCTGCGGCGGCAATCGAGAATATTCCCGACCTTTATGACCGCACTTGGGTTTGTAACGGAAGTGAGAACATAGGCGGAAGTGAAGTTACCTGTACGGAAACTCACGGAACGCTGACATATAAAGAGGCAATGGCACATTCCTGCAATATTGTTTTTGCAAAGCTTGCCGTTGAACTCGGAAGTGACACAATGACAAAAACTGCCGAGAAAATCGGCATTAACAGCTCCTTTGATGTTGACGGAATTAAAACCGCAAAAGGTTCATATGATGTCAGCGATGCCAATGAAAACCAGCTTGGCTGGTCGGGCGTAGGTCAGTATAATGACAAGGTAAACCCGATGCAGATGGCAATTATCTGCGGTGCAATCGCAAACGGCGGTAAGGCTACAAACCCTACCCTTATCAAAGATGAGTCCATACTCTCCGCACTCGGTATAAACTACAAGAGCAGCGGACAGGAGCTTTTTTCATCCGATACGGCGACAAAGCTTGATGATGTTATGAGATACACCGTTTCGGATTACTACGGCGACAACCTTTTTGGCGGACTTACAGTCTGTGCCAAAACAGGTACTGGTGAAGTCGGCGATGATAAGAACCCTAATGGCTGGATGGTCGGCTACTCAAAAGATGAGGACTGTCCTCTCGCCTTTGCCTGTGTTGTACAGGATTCGGGTTTCGGTTTTCAATATGCCGGTCCCGTGGTTGAGGCCGCAATGATTCAGGCTGCAAAGAGCCTTGGAGCGTCTGCGGTACAGTAAATTAAAATTATATTATTGAAAATACAGTTTGACCGATTTTTTCGGTACATTGAAAGGAAGAACCCTGATGAATTTTTTAAAGGCTATGTTCGGCAACTACAGCAAGCGTGAAGTTAAGCGTGTGCAACCAATCTGTGACAAGGTGCTTGCACTCGAAGATAAATATGCGGCTATGAGCGAAAGTGAACTCAAGAACCAGACAACAATTCTTAAAGAAAGACTTGCCAACGGCGAAACAACAGACGATATTCTCCCCGAAGCATTTGCAACCTGTCGTGAGGCAGGCTGGAGAGTGCTTGGTATGAAGCACTTCCCCGTTCAGATTATCGGTGGTATCGTTCTTCACCAGGGCAGAATCGCCGAGATGAAAACCGGTGAAGGTAAAACCTTGGTTGCTACCCTCCCTGCATACCTCAACGCTCTTACAGGCGAAGGTGTTCACATTGTAACAGTCAACGATTACCTTGCCCGCCGTGACTCGGAGTGGATGGGCAAGCTTTACAGATACCTCGGTCTTTCGGTCGGTCTTATCTGCCACGATCTCGATAACGAGGGCAGAAAAAAGGCTTATGCCGCAGACATTACATACGGAACAAACAACGAACTCGGTTTTGACTACCTCCGTGACAACATGGTAGTTTACAAGGAAAACAAGGTTCAGCGCCCACACGCATTTGCGATTGTCGATGAGGTTGACTCAATCCTTATCGATGAGGCGAGAACTCCTCTTATTATTTCGGGTAAGGGCGACAAGTCAACAGACCTTTATGCAAAGGCTGACGCTTTTGCAAAAACTCTTAAAGTTCAGCGTTTTGCAGAACTTGACGCAAAAGAGGATATGGAGGAATATTACAAGGAAAACGACATTGATTATGTTGTTGATGAAAAGCAGAAAACGGCAACCCTCACACAGAGCGGTGTTAAGAAAGCCGAAGAATTTTTCGGTATTGAAAACCTTACCGATCCCGATAACCTTACAATTCAGCACCATGTAAATCAGGCTATCAAGGCCAACGGCGTTATGAAGCTTGATGTTGACTATGTTGTCAAGGACGGCGAAGTTATCATCGTTGACGAGTTTACAGGTCGTCTTATGTACGGCCGTCGCTTTAACGAAGGTCTTCACCAGGCTATTGAGGCTAAAGAGGGCGTAAAGGTTCAGAGCGAAAGCAAGACTCTTGCTACAATCACATTCCAAAACTACTTCCGTCTTTACAAAAAGCTTTCGGGTATGACAGGTACTGCTCAGACAGAGTCGGAAGAATTCCAGGAAATCTACAAGCTTGATGTTGTTGAAATTCCTACAAACAAGCCTGTTTTAAGAAAAGACCTCCCCGATTCGGTTTATAAGACAGAAAACGGCAAGTTCCACGCTGTTATTGACGCAATTGTTGAGGCTCACGAAAAGGGACAGCCTGTCCTTGTCGGTACAATTTCAATTGAGAAGTCGGAGCTTCTTTCAAAAATGCTCAAAAAGAGAGGCATCAAGCACAATGTCCTCAATGCAAAACAGCATGAAAAAGAGGCTGAAATTGTTGCTCAGGCAGGTAAACTCGGTGCGGTAACAATCGCAACCAACATGGCAGGTCGTGGTACCGATATCATCCTCGGTGGTAACGCAGAGTATATGGCAAAAGCCGCAATGCGTAAGCAGGGCTTTACAGAGGAGCTTATTGAAGAAGCTACAGGTTATGCGGAAACCGATGATGAAGAAATCATCAATGCAAGAAATACATTCAGAGAACTGAATGACAAGTATAAGGAAGAAATTAAGGGCGAGGCTGAAAAGGTAAGAGAGGCCGGAGGTCTTTACATTATGGGTACGGAAAGACACGAGTCACGCCGTATTGATAACCAGCTCCGTGGTCGTGCAGGCCGTCAGGGCGATCCGGGTGTCAGCCGTTTCTTCCTCTCAACCGAGGATGACCTTATGCGTCTGTTCGGCGGTGACAGAATGAAAATGATGATGGAGCGTATGAATGTTGCCGAAGATATGCCTATTGAGAACAAAATGCTCACAAGTATTATCGAAGGCTCACAGGAAAAGGTTGAGCTTCGTAACTTCGGCATTCGTAAGGATGTCCTCCAGTACGACGATGTTATGAACAAACAGCGTGAAATCATCTACGGTCAGCGTGATCAGGTTCTTAACGGTGAGGATCTCCACGAAACAATCCTCAAAATGGTTGAGGATACAATCGCAACTTCAATCAAGCAGTATCTCCCCGAAGGTCCGGCAGAACATTGGAACTTCCAAAGCCTCAAGGATTACTATGCAGGTTGGCTTATCAGAGATGATTCTAAGTACGATTTCAGTCTTGAGGATCTTGAAAATATGGAACCCGAAGAGATTCAGAAGATGCTCGTTGATGATGCTCTCGAAATCTACAAGGAAAACGAAGAACTTCTTCCCGAGGAAACAATCCGTGAGATGGAGCGTGTTTACCTCCTCAAGAATGTTGATACACATTGGATGGATCACATCGACAATATGGATCAGCTCAAGAGCGGTATCAGACTTCGTTCATACGGTCAGCACGATCCTGTTGTTGAGTACAGAGTTGAAGGCTTCGATATGTTTGATGAGATGATTGAAAGTATTCGTGAAGATACTGTCAAGATGATGCTCATTATGCCAAAGCGTGTTTATGAGATTCAGAAAAGACAGGATGCAATTGCAGCGGCAAAGAGAGCAGCTCAAAGGGCTGCCGCAGCGGCACAGTCTGCATCCGATGATGAAGGAACTGTTGAACAGTCAGACGCTGTAAAGCAGGCGCTTCACCGTGAGCAGGTTGCTCAGCCTACAGAAACTTCTGCAGACGGTACGGATTCTGTAAACAAGACTATCCGTAAGGGCAAGAAAATCGGCAGAAATGATCCCTGTCCGTGCGGCAGCGGTAAAAAGTACAAGAAGTGCTGCGGCAGAGATCTTTAATATGTTTGCATAAAGCGGTTTGTATAATTACAGTTTAAGTGAATTACATTTTGAGGGGCAGAGAGCAATACTCTGCCCTTTATTTATGCCGAATTTTCAAGGTATTCGGTGATTAATTTTATCGGATATAGAAACTGATTATAAAAATATATCTGAAAATTTCAGTAAAATGTAGGTTCTGGGGCATTTTAAAAGCAGCAATCGCAAAATAATACATATTTCCGCACGCACAGCTTGGAGTAAACCTGCATAAAAATTTTTGATATTTTTGAAAAAGAATTAAAAATCAACAAATTTAGTGCCGAAATTGACTTTTTAACTGCCTGTTAAGGTTGTATAATGGGTATAATTTATCTTAAACACAAAAAATGGCGATAAATAAGTAATAAAATCACATTATGGTCAAAAATATTAAATCGTGCTTGCAGATATGCAAAATAGCCAAAAATATTACCCAAAGTTTGGCTGTATTGCCTCTACAAATATGCAATAAAATATTATATAATTGTATACAAGTAAAAAAGAAGAACAAATTCAAAAATTTGCGTTTCATAATTAGTTGGCAGATATATTGGACTGTCCTATGCAGTTCTGTTTAATTGTACTTTGACTGCCAAAACAAAGTAATCGGCAATGAAGGAGAAGAAAAAATTATGAAATTAAGTAAAAAGCTTTGCATAACCGCAAAGAAAAGCTTTTCTCTTGTGCTTGCACTTACCCTCATGCTTTCGATATGTGCCGTGTCGGGTATGTCGCTTAATGTGTTTGCGGCAACATCTTTGGATCAGAAGATTTACATTAACCTGAACAAGAATAAGGAATGGAATGGTTTTTCTTCTGTTACATGTCGTTTTGCTCAGGATGACGGCACGGTTCTTAAAACAGAAAAGGTAAGCAAAGATCCTTCGTCGGGAGTTTTTGAAGCCACTGCACCATCCGGTGCAACAAGAATTGAGCTTTCTTCCGGGGTTAATTTTACTCTTCCCAAAACGACTGTTGCAAAAGATTTTCGCCGTATCTATCTTTATAACAGCAATAATACCTATAATGAAGCTTATGCATATTCTTGGGTAAACGATACTGACTTCAACGCAGAGTGGCCGGGTGTTGCAATGACTAAGACATCTTCAGACAGCGATTACTACTATGTAGATGTTAAGTCATCCCATAAAAATGTAATCTTCAGCAACAAGGGCGAAACACAAACAAGCGACCTCGGTATTAACGACTCATACAGTGCCGATAATGCTCTTTATGATGCTTCAAAAAGTCAGTGGACTAACCCGTTCATCAAGACCATCGACATTTCTGGTGCTACGGGCGACACAGAATTTTATCTTTCTACCGACGGCTCGTTCAAAGAAAGTAAATACCTTTCTGTTCAAGCTCCCGACAAACAGTCGAAAGCAACATATAAAACAGTTTATGTTTCAAACGATGACTGGAAGTCGCTTACAAAGGTTTATGCAACTTTTGACTACAACGATGCCTATGAAGGAACAGTTGAGCTTACAAAAGACACCAAAGACACCAAGGTAAGCGGTTCTGTGGTGTTCAGCGGTGAAATTCCGGCGGGTGCGCTTTTAAGATTCCATCCGAACGAACATAACCTCAACGGTGCATCTTCTGCAACATCATATCCGACAGATTCGGGATATGATGGTTCGGGCTACAACGATAACACGGCTACATATGTTAAGACAGCCAGAGGCGAAGGCTGGACAAAATTCTCGGAAATAGACAATGTAAACTATGGTGCTGTCGTTGAAAATTCATTCAAAGATAATCCTAACATCGTAGGCGTTGACGCAACATACTTTGACTACTGGTCTGATATGGAGCAGGAGAAAGGGTATCTTCAGTGTCAGGGTAACGACAAGATGTATGACTATTGGTATCAGTTTGATAACTTCAACAGCTACATAAGCAACATTGCTTCAAACTATAAGTCGGACTGGAAGTATCCTCTCTACTTCGGTAATATGTATAAGGGTGGAGAACACAAAAAAACATTTACGGACCACGCAGGAGGACTTACAAACATCAACGATTATGATGATAACTATTACTATGCAGTAAACAACGCCAACGGTATGGCATGGGGCGACGGTAATTATAACCAGTCCTTACAGGGTCTTATGTACGACAGGCTTGACAGTAAGGGCAATCTTCAGGTTGCAAATGGTGTCAAGGCTCCTTACTTTGATGCTGAGGCACTTTCAACCGCTAAATATAATGATGCAAAAGTTAATGATGCAAAAGTTGCCAATGTTTATAAGTCATCTTTCCCGTTCCGTACAACTACTGCCCCTGATGGTGTTACTACTTATGCATTCACTTCAAAAGATGCAACCGATAACATCTACTTCACATGGGACGGCCTTACACCTACAAAAATTAACTACGGTGAGGGCGAACAATTTGGTGTACATGATGAGTTGTCAAAATTCGCCGGTGGACAAGACGGTTATGGTGTTTTCCCATTCAACAATACTCAGAACACATCAGCGGGCAAGGGTACTAACTGTAACCTTAACTATGGCTTTGGTGTCAGACTTGATATAGACTTCAGAGTTCCGAAAGATGGTATGCTTGCAGACAACAAACCTGCAACCTTTAACTTCAGCGGTGACGATGACCTTTGGGTTTATATCGGTGAGGATTCAACAGGTGCTGATGCAGAGCTTGCTCTCGACCTCGGCGGTGACCATAAAGAGGCAAGCGGTTCAATTAACTTTAATACAATGAAAGCAACAGCTGACGATGTATTTGCCGACTACTCACCTTCATCATCGTCGACAAAAGCTACAGTTCCGAAGGATGAGTTTTGGGTTAAGACAGGTGATTATGCTAGCTTCTGTTTGAATGTTTGGCAGGATAAAAGTGTTGGTACACTTAATGCCGATGGATATTTTGTAGACCCTTATGAAACATCAGACGGTTTTTACAAATTCAAAAAGGATCGACTTGGCGAAAATACAGAAGTTAACTTCTGTAAGTGGAAGAATATAGGTACCGGCGGCAAGCTTACAGAAGACCTTACGCTTTCAGACCTTTACGGTAAAATGTGGAACGGTAACGGCACTCAGTATACCGCAGAAGTTTGGTTACATCATACAAACCTTGGCAAAGTTACAAAGACAATCAACAATGGTGTTCAGCTTGATCCTAACAAGACATACCATATGGTAGTATTCTATATGGAGCGTGGTGAGGCTGAGTCTAACTTCTCAGTAAACTTTACAATGACACCTGCCAACAATGACCTCAAGGTTACAAAGGCACTTGATACAGGCAATGTTGTTTCTGAAATTTCAGATGACCTCAAAGCTAATGAAACTTTTGATTATACAATCAAAGAGAACGGCAACGATACCTCCGGTAAAGGCTACAAGCTTACAAAATCAGACGAAAACATAAGCAATGAAACTCTTTCAAACAGCGGTTTCACACTTAAAGATAATTATATAGCTGACTTTGACAACTCATTCAAGACCGGCAATAAAATGAAGGTTAACGAGTCAACAAACAGCAGTAAGCTTAAATACACAACGAACTGGGCGCTTGTTAACAACAGAGACGGTTCAACAATCGATAGCGGTTCAACTACGAACTCGGAATTCAAGCTTGTAGATGACAAGGATGACAGTGCTTATGCACAGCTCCAGCTCAACTATACCAACAGTATAGTGACAGCACCTCTTGAAATTTCAAAGGATGTTGTTGGTGAAGACGGTAAAACCGATTACGATACAGATCAGCAGTTTACATTTGCGATTGCTCTCGACTTTGACGGCAGCGATTCAACCTATGACTACAAGACCTATCCTCTTGAGTATCAGCTCAAAGAAAAGAATGCAAGTGGTTATTCAAACACAGCTTACCGCACATCTAAGGACGGTTCGTTCACAATCAAAAAGGGCGAAAGCATTAAGCTTCTCAATATTCCTGTAGGTGCAACCTATAAGATTACAGAGAAAAATGTTATAGGTTATGTTCCCTACAAAGTAGGCGATCAGAACTTCAACGGTACATTTGTCGGTACTCTCGCCGAAGCAGAAAATGCGCTTAACTTTATCAATAAGGTTAATCCTACAAACATTGCCATTTCGGTAAATAAAACTCTTGACGGTCAGGCTTACAGCGGCAGCAAGTTCGTCTATACATTGACAGGTCTTGAATCAATGGATACAACAAAACCTGATGCCGACGGCAAACCTATCAAGACAAACAGCGCAAAAACAATTTCCACGAATTTGAAAACACCTGACAAAAACGGTAAGGTTGAATTCAAAAACCTCAAATTAGTCACTGCGGGTGTTTACAGATTTAAGATTACCGAGGCTCTTGCCGAGGGTGAAAATGCATTCGATTATAAAATGGATACAAACACCTGGCTTGCCGAGATTGAATTGCTTGAAAGCGGTGAAGTAACGGAGGCTAAGTACATTAAGGTTAAGAACTCAGATATTGAAGGCAAAACCGATGCTGAGCTTGCAGAATACTTCAACGATTCTACTTCTGTTAAAGAAAATGAAGCCCTGTTTGCAAATGAAACCACACACGGAAGCGCAACAGTAAACAAGAAGAACCAGACAGGCGGTAATGTAAGTGATACGGAATTTGCGGTGATGAAGGTATCTAGTGAGGATATCTTTACTGCAGATGATATCAATACAATCATTAATGATGCCTCAATGAAAACTCATATGGTTTCTAAAAAGACAGACAGCAACGGTCAGGCTGTGTTTGACAATCTGACAATCTTCAAGGACGGTCAGGGCGAGTTTACAAAAACAAACGGTAAAGTTGTATGGAACGAAAGTTCCGACAATTATATAACAGGTACTTCAAAATATCAAACATACTGTCTGTTTGAGTACAAACCGTCAGATGGTTACACCCCGAACTACACACTTTCCTACTTCACACTTCCTGTTGAGGGTGAGTACAATGTTACATATAATTATGTTGACGGCGCAATTACAATGCCACAGGCGAGCGGTGAAGGTATGAACGGCTATGTTGTTCTCGGTTTGTCGGTTGCAGGTCTTGCGGTGACAATGTTCACGGGCTACGCAATCTATTACGGAAAAGTTCGTAAAAAACGCAGAGCAAGACGCAGAAAGTAACCCAATATGATTTAACTTGTTAGAACAGGTGATTTTTTAATCATATGTTTCTTTCATAGAAAACCTCTTTGACTGCTACGGACACCGTTGTTAGCCGGTGTCTGCCATGCAGCCACCCCAACCCGTTTAACCATTCGGTTAGAATATAATTACATATATTAAATCAAACACAAAGGAGAAAGAAAAATGAAAACTACAAAGAAAATCTTTGCAGCTGTTCTTGCAGTAATGATGATCACTCTCATGATTCCATTCTCAGCAAGCGCTGCTACAACACTTACAGTATCATGCAACCCTAATGCCGATACAACAGTTAATAAAGCCGACTATGTTGGTACCTATGAGTACAAATTCTTCAAGCTCGCAACGGTTGATACTACAACAGGTACAGTAACAGTTGAAGAGGCTTATGCAAGCAACACTGACCTTGTAAACGCTCTCAATTCAACAGAAGCAAACAAGAGCCAGAAAATCATCACAATTTGTGATGGTATGTCATGGACAGGTACCGCTGCTAAGACTGTTACATTCAAATATGACGGTTCAGCAGATGTTCCTACACAGGAGATTACAGACCTTGCAGACGGTATCTATTATGTATACTGCTCTAAGAAGCCTGGTACAGTTAAGTCTGTACAGGGTTCACTCATCTCACTTCCTTTCTTCAATGGCACAGACTGGACATATGATTATGAAACAGTAAACCTTGCTTCAAAGATTAATGTTTCAGGTATCACAGTTACAAAGACAGTTGAAGACAGCAAAGTTGGTACACAGAAGAACGCTGAGTACACACTTACAGCTTCAACAGCAGGTTCAACAACTAACAAGGTTGGCACATATGCAATTGTTGATAACATGGACAACGCTCTTTCACTCATTGACAGTACTGTAAAGGTTTACTTTGTTAAGGATGGTGTTGAAACACCTGCAAAGGACGGCGACTTCGAAGTAGTTCCTGGTTATGCTTATAAAGATGCCACTGGCGTTGATGCAACAGCTACATTCGCAGTCGTTGCATCAGAGGCACTCCTTAAGGGTGACGAGTTCTACAGTTATGATACAGTCAAGGTAACATTCTCTGCTAAGGTAAAAGCTGATATCGCTGACAAAGTTACTACAGACCTCCCCAACACAGACGGTCTTTACTATGGTAATGAAGGCAACTTCACATACAAGCCAGGTAATGATACTGTAAATGTTGCAACTGCAGGTCTTGATGTAACAAAGGTTGACGGTAACACAACATCAACAAAGCTTGCAGGCGCTGAATTCACACTTTATAAGGATTCAGCATGCACCGAGGCAATCGTAGTTGAAGGTGAAACTGTTAAGGCAACAACAACAACTAACGGCAACGATAAGTTCTACTATGGCACACACGAGTTCTACTTTACACCTGGCGTTGATTACTTTGTAAAGGAAACAAAGGCTCCTGCAGGCTACAACATCAACTCTACTATATTCAAAGTAACAGCTGTTGCAAAGGCATACACAGCAGTTGGTACAGTTGGAAACGGTGCTACAGTAGTTAAGGATTACCCTGTAACTGTTCCTCAGACAGGTGGTATGGGTACAATGATGTTCTATGTTGGCGGTGCAGCACTTATCGCTTGTGCAGGCGTTCTTCTCTTTGTTCTTAAGAGAAAGAAAGCAGCTAAATAATTAATCGAATATCTTTATCTTAAAATCTGTGATATGATATATGTAATTTTCAGGGGATGCGGCAACGCATCCCCGTTCTATTTTGGCTTTATTTAATGAATAATGAATAATTAAGGTGGCGGTGTTCCGCACCGCATTTGTATATGCTAAAACCGCCTCCACCCGTCCGTAACAGTGCAAATTATGTGTTAAACCAAATTTTATAAATGTCGCAAACCACCACAATGTTACGCTCGGGCGGAATATGTTTTGGTATTGCACAAACTATCTTCACGAATTGGGAACGGCGGCTCGCCGTGCTACAGATTTGTGGAAACAATTGCAATGCTACGCTCGGGCATAAATGTTTTTTGACATTACAAACTATCTACACGAACAGGGAACGGCGGCTCGCCGTGCAGTTGCGATAAATAGTAAAATATAGTATAATAACAACGGAACAAAAACACGTAGAAAAGGAAAATTTTATGAAACGAAAGCTGTCAATTTTACTAATAGCTTTAATATTTGTTGCGGGAATCGGCATAATGAGCTATCCGCTTGTCAGCTCCGCAATTAATAACTATGTCAGTCGAAGCATGGTTAAGGAGTACACCAACAGGGTTGCTCAGATGCCGAGTGAGAAAACTCAAAAAATGTTTGAAGAGGCTGCTAAGTACAATAACAGCCTTTCAAATAATATGATAATTACCGACCCGTTCGACGAAAAGGCTTTTCAGAAAATCGGCGCAAATTATGAGAAAACTCTCAATGTTGATGATAACGGTCTTATCGGCTATATTGATGTGCCGAAAATCAATGTTTATCTGCCGATTTATCACGGCACAAGCGAAGAGGTTCTTTCCAAAGGCGCAGGACATCTGCAAAATACTTCCCTGCCTGTCGGCGGTACTAGCACACATTCCGTAATTTCTGCCCATTCGGGTTATCCGGGCGAAACATTTTTTGATTACCTCACCGATATGAAAGTCGGCGATGAGTTTTATGTTCATATCCTCGACAGAACGCTGAAATATGAGGTTGATCAAATCGAAGTTGTTCTTCCCTCGGAAATCAATTCCTTGCGGATTGTTGACGGCGAAGACCTTGTAACGCTCCTCACCTGTACCCCATACGGCGTTAATACTCACAGACTTCTCGTGCGTGGCAAGCGTGTCGATTATGACGATACAAAGTACATTGAAACGGGTGAGTCACTTGCAAAGTTTGACAACGATTACATATTCTTTCTCGGTTACAAAATCCCTTATGCAGTCGCAATCGGCATAATTGTCGGCTTTGTTGCACTTGTTGTGTTTGTGGTTGTATTTCTGCTCAAGCGTAAAAAGAAGAAGTCAAACGATGCAAAACGGCTGAGAGATGACTCGGCTGACGAAAATCAGAATGATTTGGGTGGTGATTCCGATGATTAAAAAAATACTTACGGGTGTGGCAATAGCAATGCTCGTTGTCGGAATAGATCTTGTCGCCTTCCCCCCCATATCAAATTTTATCGGAACACAGATTTCAAACGGTGAGGCTGACGGCTTTGACGCCCGTGTTGAAGAAATTGAGGACGGCTTTTTTGAACAGGCGGTCAAGGACGGCAGGGTTGACGAAGACGGTTACAAAATTGACAGAGAAGGCAAGCGTACTTCCAAACAACCCGTTGTTTTCAAGGCTGACCTTGACAGACTTTTCCATGACAGTGTTGCCTACAACAAAAAACTTGAAATGAACCAGTATGAAATGCTCCGCAACGATACCTATTCGCAGGCTGCCGTCAATCTTGAAGATTACGGCATAACCGACGGTATTTACGGCTATGTTACCGCCGAAACAATAAATATGCGTCTGCCGATTTACCTCGGTGCGAACAGTTCAAATATGAGCTACGGTGCGGCACATATGAGTGCAACCTCATTGCCGATCGGCGGTAAGAATACAAACGCAGTCCTTGCAGGTCACACGGGATACATCGGCCGCATATTCTTTGACAATCTCCGCAACCTCAAAATCGGCGACAGGGTGTCAATCACAAATTATTGGGATACACTCAATTACAAGGTTGTTGAAACCAAAGTCAATAAGCCGAACGAATCATGCGACTGCTATTTGCAGAAGGACAGAGATTTGCTCACAATGTTCACCTGCATAAGCGACGGTAACGGCGGTTTTGACCGTTACTATGTAATCTGTGAGCGTGCGTCATAATTTACAGCAGACTGCATCACGGTGCAGTCTGTTTTTGTTTAAAACTAATGTGTTAAAAACAGAAATTTCCGAGTATTTTGTCTGTCATTTTGTAATAATTAACATCGGGAAAAATACGCATATATTGCCGTAAATGCCAAATTTATTTCAAAATTATTGACATAAGAAAAATAGATTGATAAAATGAAACAAGTATGAACAAATTTGCGGATAAAATTACAAACACGGAGGATAACAATGAAAAATACAATTAAAAAAATAACTGCAATCGCAATGTGCGGTGTGCTTACTGTCGGTTCGGTTCTTATGACTGGTGCGGTAAGCGAAGACGAAAATCACAAGGATTTTGAAGTTACAGGTACAACGCAGAAAATTTCAAACAATCAGCTTTTTGTGACAACAACGGGATACACTGAAAATACCGATAAAAATTTCGGCGTAAAGTTCAGAACAACCGACGAAAAGGATTACGATACATGGTTTAAGGATTGTATCAATTCACCGAGATTTTTAAATCTTCCAAAGGGCGAAAAATTTGTAAAATATATGATGACGCAGGGGCACGGTTATTTCGGTAATGTTCAGACATTCTATCAATTTGACAAAACAGGCGGTGAATATGTTAAGGTAAAAATCAAGCTTTCCGATTTTTCCTATCTGTTCAATGAAAACGGAACAATGCCTTCTGAGCTCAGCGACGGTTCTTACAAGGATTTTGATTTTACATACGAAGATTTCGGAACTGACAGCAACGGTGTTAATTGCTATGCGGAATCCGGTGCATATGCGACAAGCGGAGGTGCGGTAACATCCTTTGCTCCCGATAAGGACGGCTATGCTGAAATATATGTTTCAAGAAAGCTTGGTGTAGATACAAAAGTAATGTCGTACCGCTATTGCAGACTTAAAGACGGAGCTCATTGTGATTGCGGAAGAATCGGAGATACTCTGGTCGGTTTAACTTGCGGTGATACGGATTTAGGCGGATACATTTCTGTTACTGATGCAACGCTTGTTCAGAAATATGTTGCAGGTATTGAGGACTTTGACAAGCTTCAGCTTTTTAACAGTGATGTAGACCATGACGGCGAAATCAGTGTTGTTGATGCAACCTTGATTCAGAAGTATATTGTCGGTTTGGACAGCTGAACAATATAAATAGGTGTAAACAATGAAAAGAACAGTCAAAAAAATAACCGCAATCGCAATATGCTGTGTGTTGGCAGTAAGCTCTGCGTTTGTTGCAAACGCAAAATGGATTGGTGATGAAAGAGATTTCAAACTAATGGGCGAAACCCGTAAAATCAGTAATAATCAAGTTCTTGTTACGGCAACAGGCTATAACGAAAGCAACCCAAAGTATTACGGTGTTATGTTTGAAAATATGGCAGGCAAAGGATACAGCGTATATTTTAAAGATTGCGTGAATAAACTGAAATTTTTAAATCTCCCGAAAAATCAGGAATTTTATTACGACAAATTGACAAATTTAAGCGGTTCTTATTTTACAAACATATATGACATTTATACATTTGATAACACAGGCGGAGAATATGAAAAGGTAAAAATTAAATTATCTACTTTTTCGCCTTACTTTAACGAGGACGGCTCTGTTACTCAAACCCTTGATGACGGTAGTACACACACCTTTGCCTGGTCTCACAAAGATTACGATTCCGCAAGCTCTGACAAAAACGATTATTGCGAAACCTCGGGTATGTGTGTAAAGAGCGGTGCGGCTGTAACGGCAATTGTCCCTGATAAGGACGGTTATGCCGAGCTTTATATTTCAAAGAAAATCGGTGTAAGAACCGAATTGTCGATATATCTTAACTACAGAAGAAAAGACGGACTGTCCCTTAGTCGTGCTGTACAGGGTGCGCGCCTATACGGTCTTGTTCGAGGCGATATAACCAAGGATGACTCTATCACAATTGCAGATGCAACGCTTTTGCAGAAATATGTAGTCGGTGCAGTCGATTTTGATGACCTTCAGCTTTTTAACAGCGATGTAAACCATGACGGTCAAATCAATATTGTTGACTCAACTTTGATTCAGAAGTATATCGTCGGTTTGGACAGCTAAACAATAAAAAACGGGTGTAATCAATGAAAAATATAATTAAAAAATTAACTGCAATCGCAATGTGCGGTGTGCTTACCGTCGGTTCGGTTCTTATGACAGGTGCGGTAAGCGAGTATGAAGATCGCAAGGACTTTGAAGTTACAGGTACAACGCAGAAAATCTCAAACAATCAGCTTTTTGTTACAACAACGGGATATACCGAAAATACGGCAAAGAATTTCGGGGCAATGTTCATATCAACGGATTATCAAAAGTACAGCGTGATGTTTAAGGACTGTATTGATGCACCGAAGTTTGTAAATCTCCCGAAAAATCAGGAATTTACTCGCCATATGATAACAGCGGATAATCGTTATTTTGGTGATACGGGTATGAAATTCAATTATGATTCAACAGGCGGAGAATATGTTAAGATAAGGATTAAACTCTCCGACTATTTTCCTTATGGCTTTAATGATGATGGCACAATGACCGGAAAACTCAGCGATGGCACATACAAGAATTTTGACTTTACATATGAGGATTTCGGTACAGACAGCAGCGGCAAACCTTGCTATGCAACCTCGGGCGCATATTTTGTCAGCGGAGGTGCGGTAACATCTTTTGTCCCCGATAAGAACGGCTATGCGGAGTTTTATATTTCAAGACAGCTTGGCGAGGATACGGGCCTTATGGCTTATAAATATTGCAGACTTAAAAACGGCGCAGAGTGTAAAACAACGATTGGTGGCAAATTGAACTGCCTGACTTGCGGTGATGTATATCCAGACGGAAACATTACGGTTGTAGATGCAACATCTGTTCAGAAATATGTTGCAGGTATTGTAGAATTCGGCAAGACTCAGCTTTTTAACAGCGATGTAAACCATGACGGTGAAATCAGTGTTGTTGACGCAACCTTGATTCAGAAGTATATCGTTGGGTTGATTTAAACAAAAATTTCATATAAAAGCAAATTGACGAAGTAATGGTACAATCTTTTTGATAAGACAGATTATATATATGTCGCAAATTACACACAACTTCCATAACATCACATAATCATATTTAAACATAAAATTTAATCAAAACTGGTGTCCGATGAACACCCCTGCTGATTAAACAAAAACAGTCGGGAAGACAATGCTTTGCATTTCGCAAATTGTCTTCCCGACTTTAATTTTACATTTTTAGTTATAGAGTTCTGCTCGGGTATTTTATTTTCGCCCTTATAAATACTATCTGCACGAACTGGGAACGGCGGCTCGCCGTTAGTGTCTAAATTCGTTTAAGATATCGTCAATTTCGCTTTCGTTCGGATCTTGCTTTCTGTCAATACCGGAAAGGTACTTGTCATAATCAAAATCATCGTCATCTGCTGTTTCGATTTTCTGCGGTGCAGGCGACGGTCTGCGTGCAGGCCTGCGTTCCTGTCTGTAAGGTGCTTTTCTTTCGGATTTTTTGCTTGATGAAGTCATGTTCTCAAGCTCTTCCTTTTCACGGCGCTTTGCCTCAAGAAGCATTTCCTCTGCTTCTTCCTGTTCTGCCTTTTCTTTCTGACGGCGCTTGTCACCAAAAGCAAGGTCGCCGAGGAAAAGTCCGAAAATTCCGGCAACAAGATAAACTACGAGGAGAATAAGGTTTGTTGAAAGTGTGCCAGAAGAAAATCCGCCGTTGTAGATGAGCATACTCGGAAGATAAATAATCGGCGCAATGAGTGCAAAGAGAAAGTCAAGTCCGTGTTTTGAGCAGTAGTGTGCCGAACAGCCGATTGCTGTAATCGGGAACACAAAGTCATATGCAACGGGTGAAAACTTTTGCATTGCGCCCGGAATAAACACAAGCGGCAACAGCATATAAACAAGCAAAATTATTACCGCATAGGGAACATATTTTTTAACCATATCTGTCATAACGGTTAATCTCCAATCTTTGAAATTTTATTTTAAATCATGCATATTCATTATACATTGATACACTTCAAAAAGCAAGAAATATTATACCGAGTTACCAAGCTGTTACAGAGGATAATGTAAAATGTTTGCAAAGTGGATTTTTAGCGGATAAATCCGTTGACATCGGACATAAAAAAGAATAAAATAAATATGTACGGGCTTTTGCCCGAATTTAAATGCGAATGAGGTGAAAACTTAATGGACGCAGACGGTAATAAAGGCGCTGTACCCGGGCGAAGTTGCAACAGAATGTGCGCTTGTGCGTTCATTTTGTTTTATTGATTTTGCTTTGTATTTTTATTTTAATTTGAATTGATTTAATTTAATACTCAGGGTGACACCGTCTTTACTTCCAATTGAATTAAAAAGGAGGAAAAGATGATGGAACAGGTTAACGTAACCCTTACCGAAACTATCAAAGTGTTGCTTGATGACAAAAAGTTCAGCACTTTGCGTGACATTTTGATTACGATGAAACCGTTTGACATTGCGGCGGTTTTTGAAAATCTACAGGATGAAAAAATGCCGATTCTGTTTCGTATTCTGCCAAAGGAGCTTGCGGCGGAAACCTTTGTCGAAATGGATGACGAAACTCAGGAATTTCTTATCCACGGCTTCAGCGACAGCGAACTGAAAGAGGTTGTCGATGAGTTATTTGTCGATGACGCCGTTGACCTTATTGAGGAAATGCCTGCCAATGTTGTAAAGCGTATTTTAAGACAGGCCGACAAGGATATGAGAAAGCAGATTAACGAGCTTTTGAAATATCCCGAGGACAGCGCAGGCTCGATTATGACAACCGAGTTTATTGTGCTTCGTCCCGATATGACGGCTGAAATGGCTATTAAAAGAATCAGAAGAACAGGTGTTGACAAGGAAACAATCTACACCTGCTATGTAACCGATGCCAACAACAAGCTTATCGGTATTACCACCGTAAAAGACCTTTTGCTTGCCGAAGATGACGAGCTTGTAAAGTCGATTATGGAGGAAAATGTTATCTCGGTAACTACTCTTGCCGATCAGGAGCAGGTTGCCCAGATGTTCTCAAACTATAACTTCCTTGCTCTTCCTGTTGTTGATAACGAAAACCGACTTGTCGGTATCGTAACAATTGACGACGCTATTGATGTTATTCAGGAAGAGGCTACCGAGGATATCGAAAAGATGGCAGCCGTATTGCCGTCTGACAAACCGTATATGAAAACAAGCGTTTTCGGTCTGTACAAAAAGAGAGCGCCGTGGCTGCTCATACTCATGCTTTCGGCAACCTTTACAAGTGCGATTATCTCATCATTTGAGGCTGTGCTTGCAAATGTTTTGATTCTCTCATCGTTTATCCCGATGATTACGGGTTCGGGCGGTAACGCAGGTTCTCAGGCGTCGGTTTCCGTAATCCGTGCATTGTCGCTCGGTGAAATTCATTTCAGGAGCATTTTCCTTGTGCTGTGGAAAGAATTCAGGGTGTCAATTCTTTGCGGTATTACCCTTGCGGCGGCAAACTTCGTAAAACTGCTTTTGTTTGATCTCAACGGTCAGGAAAACGCATTTATGATTGCCCTTGTAATTTCGCTTACGCTTGTCGGCACAATTATTATGGCAAAGCTTGTCGGCAGCAGTCTGCCTCTTTTGGCAAGCAAGGTCGGCTTTGACCCTGCCGTTATGGCGAATCCGCTCATTTCAACAGTCTGCGACTCGCTTTCATTGCTTATCTATTTCGGCGTTGCAAAGCTGATTTTGCATCTGTGATTTTTTAAAATTGAAAGTTGAAAATGGAAAATTGAAAATTGAGGTCGGGAAGACAGTTTGCAAAATGCAAATCATTGTTTCCCGACCGTTTTTGTTTATATGAAAGTTGTTGTTTATTTGTAGGGGCGGATATTATGTCAAGTGCAACATGGTAACCACCTGTGCAAGGACATGGTATACAAATTCAC